>JACCDT010426147.1_pt1 | contig 26682 bp, 22 predicted proteins | sample 7446291 | NCBI WGS metagenome assembly JACCDT01 (sample SAMN15323446, study PRJNA562643) | freshwater metagenome | isolation source: river surface water | place: USA:Blue River Watershed | collected 2017-08-17 | reverse complement strand
TACAGTTGGAGAAAGACGTCCATCCTGGGCATTGACCCAATCGGACTGGATCCCCATTTTTCCCACTTTAACACCAAACTTCGGTTGAATCAAACCTATAGAAAGCAATTCCAACCTGCCAAAAAATAGGTCTTGGGGTTCCAATACATTGAATAAGCCCGATTCATAGCGATTGGCTTGGCCAGTAACTGGATCTGGTACCCAATAATCAGAGCTGATTGCATTGGCAAATATGCGATAGCCTGTTTGAACCTCCCATTTTCTTTGAAGGGTCAATTTTCCTCCAACCAGGGAGCTTAGTCCCAGCGCATAATCCGAACGAAGCGACTCGTTGGAATACGAAGTATTCATCCAAAAGCTTCGAAAGCTTACTTCCGGCTGAAAAACTACTTTTTTTTCTTCCTCCTCAGTTTGTGATTGAACTGCATCTGGAAAAAAAGTAATCCCTAAAAAGAAAAACGAGAAAACTATACCCCTCACTTGCTGCTCGATTTAGCGGCTTTGATGGGCTTGAATGGTCCAAACTTATGTTGTTCCTCGGTGAATTCGTCTGCAAAAGGCCCAAAAGGATGATCCATAGGTTTCTTAGAAATGTCAGGCCAGTCTTTGGCGAGATCCTTTTTCGGTCTCTCCATGCTATTCACATAAGCAGCCACATCCCAAGCCTCCTCATCACTCAATATCGGTGATTCAAAAGTTACCCCAAAAGGCATATTTGCTTTGACATAGCCGGCGAAACGTGAAAGCCGGTAGAGACCTGCTCCATGATTGTAACTCGCTTCTCCCCATAGCGGTGGGTACAAATAGCCTGTTCCATCAGGTTTGGACGTACCCTTCCCATCGGATTGATGGCAAGAAGCGCATTGATTCTCGTAGACAAGTTTACCCTTAGCTGGATCCGCTGCCCGATCCAAAAGCGGAACCTCATAAATACCCGAACCTGCAGGCATTTCTCCTTTAGGAACATCCTTGCCAACCCAATTGATGTAGGCGACCATAGCCCTCATTTCCTTAGAATCTCGCTCCAAAGGTTTACCATTTAAACTTCGCTCAAAGCAATCGTTGATTCTCTTTTGCACATCCTCTTCTGTACCTGAACGTGCTCTAAATTTTGGATAAGTTGCCGCTACCGCACCATAGTTATTCCCAAAAGGAACTGTTCCAGCCTGCAAATGGCAATTTTGACAATTCATTCCATTGGAAATGGCTCTAACTTTCCCCTTTGGACCGAGGTATTCAGCTGTATTGGCCACCAATTCCCTTCCGTAATGCAATTCTTCCGCATTGGGTTCTTGATCCATCGATGCCAAATCGGGTGCTTTCCAAAGCGAGGATGGATCCGCCAAGGCCGTAACTACGGTCAGTTCAACTTCGGCCACGAGCTCTTCTTGCTCCTCTTGTGAAAGGCTAGGTAATTGCACCCCTGAAAATGAAAGAAAAAGTACCAGTGCAACCACCGCAACTAAGGACAAGGCTAGCCCTAAAAGGCCAACTAAAAGGCTGATTAGCTTAACGAAAGGCTGCATCATCGGAATTAGATTCTTTGGGTAAGATACAAAGTTGTGAAATAGCACCAACTAGTTCCTGTGACTCCGGTCACTCAATCTAATTTTTTTACTAAAAAAATGAATCTAAAAAGAACTCGCTACACCCAATTAATCTGGGCTTCAAAGACCAATTTACCCGCTACTTTTCCTTGAATAAATGGAGAAGAATCAGACCCAAGAAGCGATAAATCAACTTGATCATCCGCCTTACATTCAGCTAAATAGTTAACTGCAATTTGGCTGGGAAATAATCCGTGATCTGCAGCGATATTTTCCACCCATCGGATATAGCTGGTATGATTCACATGGTTGTACAAATCCAAATCCGAATACTGCACTTGAATGAGTTTGCTTGATTGCACAGGACCTGATGCCTCCAATTTAGCGGGCTGCCAAGTAGGTGCCGTCTGAGGATCGAAAAGGGTACTAGGAAGTACAGATTCTGGCTTGAGAATTCTTTTTTTCTCGATATGAACCAGTAGCCAAGAAGACATGGCTCGAGCCACTACCTCTTCGTGTTGATCCCAAACCAAAAACTCGCGAAAAGCAAAGGCACCAGCCTGTCCCCTCCCACCTGTAAAAATTCGAAGGGAATCTCCCCAGCGGGGAAATTGGCTTACTTTTATTTCTAATCGTGAAAGCGCCCACATCAACTGTTGCTCCAGTAAATTCCTGCCAAACCCCTGAGAATCCGCATGTTTCCAAGCAATTTCTTGCAATAGATCAGCTAGCGCATGTAAACTTAGGTTTCCATTGGGATGTACCTGAAAAGCTCCTACTTCAAACGATTTTTTGAATTGAAAATTCTCAGGCAAGCTCATGTTCCAGAAGGGCTTTCTTGTGCATAAAATACCTCCTTACCGAAATAACTCAACATCAAAATTCCTATCCCATTCAATGCAACAAGGGCAAAGGAAACCTTCAGGCTAAGCAGCTCTGCAATAAATCCAATAACTGGTGGGCCAATTAAGAAACCAAAAAAGGAAAGGGTAGACACTAAGGCTAAGGCCACACTCGGACTATACAACTTGGATCTTCCCGCAATTCCATAAGCCACGGGTACGATTGAGGCTACTCCAAAACCTACCAACAAAAATCCAAACGCTGCAGAATACAAGTTGGGAAAGAGCACAGCAAGCACTAATCCCATAAATATCAATACTCCACTTACCTGTAAGACGGGCAACCTCCCATAGCGGTTGGTCGCCTTATCCGTCACAAATCTTCCAGCGGCCATTGCTCCCATGAAGCACACATACCCGACCGAAACCAGGGCAGGTTCAGCCTCCACAATTTTTTTAAAGTATACCCCACTCCAATCAAACATGCATCCCTCAGCCATCATTCCCAGAAATGCGATTACCCCAACGCGGAGCAACAATTGATCCGGCTTTTTGAGCACCAACCCTCCTGCCTCGGCATCATCTCGCTTGTCTTTAATCACATACTTTTGCGAAAAAAGAATGATCACCACAGAGAGCAGGGCTACAACCCCATAATGAGCTGCTGGAGAAAATTGAAGAAAAATCATTCCTGCACCAAGTCCTGCCCCTGTAAAACCTGCCATACTCCACAGGCCATGAAAAGATGCCAAAATGCTTTTACCTAACTGATCTTCAAGACCTAACGCTTGGGTGTTTAAAGAGATATTCATGATATTTCCCAAAAGCCCAAAGCTGGCTAAAACAGGAACAATGATCCAAACACTCGGTGCCAAGCCAATCAAGGGCAAGGTCAACGCATAGGCAAAGCTGCAAATCAAAATTACAATTCGACTCCCGTAGTGATGCACAGACCAGCCAGCAATGGGTAATCCCAACAAGGAACCAATGGGAAGGCAAAGCAGTAAGGTCCCTAATTCCCCTTCAGAAAGTTGAAACTTAGCTTGAATATCAGGGATGCGTGCCGCCCAACTGGCAAAACAAATGCCCATAAAGAAAAACATCGCCCCAAGTGCAATTCGACGTTTGGAAAGGTAATTCATGGTTCGTCTCTGCTATAAAACGAAGCTAAGGTACAGAGAAAGGAAAAGAAAAAGTGCGCTAACTTGGAGATGTCCAAAACTATTCCCGTTTTGAACGTGTTTAACCAAAAAAAGGAATATGGAATTTGTTATCGTGGGGGTAATTGTTGCAACCATCATCGTCTTTATTCGATTTATTATCAAGAAAGTATTCCATTAAAAATGCCACCCTTTTTCAAAGGTGGCATTAGAGGAATTACCGTTTTGTAAGGATTAAACTTTTCAATTCGGAAAATATTTCTCAAATCGACCATACACCCAAGTTCCAGCCAAAGCTGATACAAGGGTCACCAGGACCACCGTATACCCACTGCCAATTTGAGCAAATAGAGGTCCTGGACATGCACCTGTAATGGCCCATCCCAATCCAAAAATAAAGCCACCAATGAGTTGCCCCTTTTTGAAGACCTTGGTAGGGATAGTAATGGTCTCTCCATGAATAGACTTGATATTCAAACGCTTAATTAGCTGAATAGAGATGATGCCAGTTACGATAGCAGAACCGATCACTCCATACATGTGAAAAGATTGGAGACGGAACATTTCTTGAATTCTGAACCAAGAAATAATTTCTGCTTTTACGAAAACTATTCCAAAGACTACTCCGATTAGCACATACTTGAGTAAGGCTAATCCTTTATCTTCTGTTTGGCTTGAGTTAGGAGCTACACAGTTTGGATCTGCTTCTGAATCCATTTTTATTTGATTTTTTGTCATGAGTTCCAGCAAGTTTAAAATCCAACTATTTTCATTAATGGCTCAAGCAAGATGTGGGTCATGAAAAACCCACCGAGCATAAAGAAGATCGTGGCTACTAGAGAAGGCCATTGCAGGGAACTGATCCCCATAATGGCATGGCCTGAGGTACAACCTCCTGCATAGCGAGTTCCGAAGCCAACAAGAAAGCCACCGATAACAAAGAATAAAATACCCTTGCCGGTGAAGACAGTATTCCAATTAAAAATTTCAACGGGCATTAAATCCGTGAAGTTTGTAATTCCCAAAACTGTCAAATCCGCTTGAGTCGCTTCTGAAATCACCATAGTTTCTGGATTGGCTAGAAAATTCATCGCAATAAAGCCTCCTATGGCTGTGCCTAAAACAAAAAGAAGGTTCCAGATTTCTTTCCTCCAATTGTAGGTAAAGAAAGGAATTCCTGCAGGAACGCAAGCCGCGCAGATGTGGCGCAAGGACGAAGAAATCCCAAAAGCCTTATTACCCAATACGAGTAATGCTGGAACCGTAAGCCCAATCATGGGTCCTGCTACGTACCAGGGCCAAGGCTGGGACACCCATTCAATAAATTGATTCATAAGAAGTTACTGCTTTTTTTAAATTCCTTTTAAATCTTTACACCCAATTTAAACAATTTTAAAGTAAGGTACTTGGACAAACGTAAGCAGATACTTCCATCTTTTCTGATTCTTTGATTGCCTTAAAGCCTCCAGCCACATCAATTAGATTCTCATATCCTCTAGCCTTTAATATGGAGCTAAAAATCATGGAACGGTACCCACCTGCACAATGTACGTAGTAGGTTTTGTTTTTATCTACCTTCAACATGCTGTCATTGATGTAATCTAGTGGAGCGTTTTCTGCTCCGATCACATGCTCTGAAAGGTATTCTGAATTTTTACGAACGTCAAGAATGTGGATGCTTGGATCCCCTTCTTTGATCTTTGCCAATTCATCAACGGTAATGGAGGTAATAGAGTCAACTTCTCTACCGTCGTTTTTCCAAGCATTAAATCCACCCGCTAGGTAACCGATGGCGTAATCGTATCCTACGCGAGCCAATCGAGTAATCACTTCTTCTTCTCTACCCTCTTCTGCTACAACCAAAATCTCCTGCTTCAAATCTGGAATCATCGCACCAACCCATACGGCGAAGCTTCCGTCAATTCCAATGTTGATGGAGTTCGGGACAAATCCTTTCGCAAATTCTTGCGCATTGCGTGTATCCAAGATCAAAGCAGACGTTTCATTCGCAGCGGCCTCAAATTCTGCTGGAGACAAAGGACGAATCCCACGCTCCAATACCTCGTCAATGCTGTCGTACCCTTGGATATTCATCATCACATTTTGAGGGAAATAAGCTGGTGGAGGAGTAAGACCATGCAATACTTCCTTGATGAAGGCTTCTTTGGTCATTGGTTGCAAGGCATAGTTAACTTTTTTCTGATTGCCCAAGGTATCAGATGTCTCCTTACTCATGTTTTTGCCGCATGCTGAACCTGCTCCGTGAGCTGGATAGACGATCAAGTCATCTGAAAGAGGCAATAATTTGTTTCTCAAAGAATCATAGAGGAAACCTGCCAATTTCTCCTGTGTAAGGTCTTTTACCACCTTCTGTGCAAGATCCGGACGTCCCACATCACCGATAAACAGGGTGTCTCCCGTGAAAATCGCTTCTTCTTTTCCTTCTTCGTTAGTCAATAAGTAACAAACTGATTCAGTAGTGTGGCCAGGCGTATGGATGACTTTGATTTTAATCTTTCCTAAGGTGAATTCTTGATTATCCTCGGCAACGATGGCATCAAATCCCATCTTCATTCCAGTTGGGCCGTACACGATTTTAGCACCGGTTTTGGCTGCCAAATCCTTGTGCCCAGACACGAAGTCTGCATGGAAGTGCGTTTCGAATACATACTTGATTTTTGCATTTCTACGCTCCGCTTTTTCAATGTAAGGCTGTACCTCGCGAAGTGGGTCAATGATTGCTGCCTCTCCGTCTGATTCGATGTAGTAGGCACCTTGAGCCAAACATCCGGTGTAGATTTGTTCGATTTTCATATTTTTTTTAGTTCTGGAGTTTCAAAATGTTTTGGTAAAAATAGAAGGAAAAATGACCATACTGCATGACTTTTGTCACATGGAATTAGGCTTTCGCCAAGACCCTATTTTCAATGATTTGTACCAGCTGGGGAGCAGGAACCACCCCTGATTGCCGCCAAACTATTTCTCCTTTTGAGAATAAAATTAGCGTTGGAACTCCTCTTACTAGGAACCGACTTGCAGCCAGTGGATTTTTATCTACATCCACTTTCAGGATTTTTACTTTACCAGCCAATTGCTTGGAGGTATCTTCCAAAATGGGTTGCATCATTTTGCAAGGACCACACCAATCGGCAAAAAAATCAACCAATACAGGGGTATCCCCTTCGATCAGTTCTTGGAACGTTTTGGTTTTTGGAAGCATAGGGATTTAGTTTTCAATTTATCTGACAAATCTACGATGCACGGCTAGGAACTTACAGTAATCTTTGTCACAAGACTAGACTGAGATGATTCTGAAAGGTTAAAAATTTCAAAAATTCCCGAGTTGGTCTAAAATTTCATAGTTTCGTAGTTCTAATTGACCGAATTAATGCTCACTTACAAGCAAATCAATAACCTTAGTGGCTGGCTCGTATTCGCCATTTCCACGCTCGTTTACGTCCTTACCGTTGAGCAAACGGCTAGTTTTTGGGACCCCGGAGAGTTTGTGGCCGTTTCTTACAAATTGCAAGTTCCCCATCCTCCAGGAGCCCCATTCATGCTCTTGGTCTACCGGATGTTTGGCTTTTTAGCCCTAGGTGACCCTTTGCAGGTAGCTTATTGGATGAATATCGGGAGTGCTCTTTTCTCTGGTTTTACCATACTATTCCTTTTCTGGTCCATTACACTGATGGGCAAGCGCCTTTTCTCGGTGGTAGAAGGAGAGGAAACAAAGGGACAGACAATCGCTTTAATGGGAGCTGGAATGGTTGGAGCTTTGGTCTACACCTTCTCAGATAGTTTTTGGTTTTCTGCAGTAGAAGCAGAAGTATATGCCATGTCTTCCTTCTTTACTGCCATTGTGATTTGGGCATTTTTGAAGTGGGATGTCATCAAGGACCCCAAAGAGGAGAACAGATGGCTGGTATTTATCGCCTATTTGGTGGGCCTTTCTATCGGAGTTCACTTGCTCAACTTGGTTACCCTCCCAGCATTAGCCTTAATTTATTACTTTAAAAAGTATCCTAACCCTAACCTTAAGGGTGGAATTGTCGCGATGTTCCTGGGGGGTGTCGCATTGATTATCATCAACAACTTCATCATCCCTGGTCTTCCAAGCCTCGCAGGTTCTATGGAAATCTGGATGGTCAACTCTTTAGGATTACCATTTGGTTCTGGAATCGTATTTTTTGGATTGCTATTTATTGGTGCGCTGGTGATTGCATTCCGTATTTCAATCCAGCGAGAAATGGCAGTTTTCAACACCATTTTGCTTTCATTGACCTTTATTTTGATTGGCTATGGAAGCTATGCCTTGATTGTGGTACGAGCCAACCAAGATCCAGTAATCAATGAAAATGCTCCGAAAGACATAATTAGCTACGTCTCTTATTTGAAGCGGGAGCAGTACGGCTATAGACCCCTACTCCATGGACAATACTTTACAGCCTCCTTGGTAGATCAAGAAGAAGGTGATCCGATCTACATGAAGGGGAAAAATTCCTATGAGATTGTAGACTATGATTTAAAGAATACCTACGACCCTGAAAAAACAACCATTCTACCTCGTATTTATTCCACCCAAGAAAGCCATAAGCGGATTTATCGTTCCAAACTGGGTTTGAAGGAAGGGCAAGAACCTACTTTTGGGGACAACTTGTATTTCATGTTTAGCCACCAGCTCGGTCACATGTACTGGCGCTACTTCCTGTGGAATTTCTCTGGTCGAGAAAGTGACTTTTCAGATGCGAATTGGATAGGCCTTGGGGATGCCCTATCGGACAACTTCCCGGATTACATCAAGGAAAATAAAGCACACAACAATTACCTCATGCTGCCCTTGATCTTAGGGTTAGTTGGCTTTTTCTTTCAAGCAAAGAAAGACCAGAAGTACTTTTATGTGAATTTGATGCTCTTCTTGATGATGGGTGTGGTGCTGGTACTCTACCTCAACTCCCCTCCCATCGAACCTAGAGAACGAGATTACATCTATGTAGGTAGCTTTTATGCCTTTGCGATTTGGATTGGTCTAGGAGCCTTAGCCCTAGCGCATGGACTAAACAAGTTTACCAAAAACCTAGCTACAGCAGGATTGGCTGCCACCCTGATAACCTTGCCCATTGCAGGCTTGATGGCTTCCGAAAACTGGGACGATCACAACCGTAAGGGCAGGTATTTCTCTGTGGATGCAGCGCGTAATTTCTTGGCGTCATGTGCACCCAATGCCATTCTATTTACAGGTGGAGACAACGACACCTTCCCACTCTGGTATGTACAGGAGGTAGAAAACTTCCGAACGGATGTCCGGGTAGTGGTATTGAGCTACTTCGATACAGACTGGTACGTAGAGCAGATGACCAGAGAGGTCAATGAATCCAAAGCACTTCCTTTCTCACTCGAACCACAGCGCTATCAAAAAGGCACCAATGACGTGCTGTATGTCATGGAAAAAGAGGGATTGAATGCCATTTCAGCACGTGAGTACCTCAACTTAATCAATAGCGGCTCCGAATTACTCCAAATGAAAACCTCAGGAAAAACTGTGATCAACATGGTACCTTCCCGTAATTTGATTTTGGACGTAGACAGCAGCTTCTTGGCAAATGATGAAATCGTTCCTGCTAAATTTAAAGATCTCTTTGTTCCGCAAATGAATCTACAAGTAAGTGGGAATTATGTCACCAAAGGCACCTTGATGTTATTGGATTTGATTGTGAGCAACAATTGGGAGCGACCAATCTATTTCAACAACACCTCCCTATCGACCTTGGGACTCAATATCAGTGAGCACGTGGTCATGGAGGGATTAACCTACCGATTGCTACCTATCCGTAAGCCAGATACACTTCGTGAGGAGTTGGTCAACACGGATTTGGCCTTGAAGAATTACATGGAAAACTTTGCCTTTAGAGGCATGAATGATCCAAACGTATACTTGGATGAAGAGTACCGAAGATTTACGTCAAACCATCGCAGTGCGCTTAATTCCATTGCCTTAGCACTTTTAGATGAAAATCGAATGGAAGATGCTGCCAAGCTTCTCAATTTTGGATTGGCTACGATTCCAGACAAGGCCGTGCCTTATGATCTAAGTAGCGGCCAATCTGTTCCCTTGTTTTTTGAAGTGGGTGAAGATGAAAAAGCCTTGGATATTGTAGACAAGATCTCTAAGCGTTCCTTGGACATGATTACCTACTACACCAAGAATGATTTAGGTTATGACAGAGAATTGCTCGTTTCCATTGAAATGATCAAGTATTTTATTCCACTACTGGAAGAACGTGGCTACCAAGAAAAAGCGCTGGACCTGAAAAAGCGTTTGGAAAGCCTCATTGGGAAGGAAAGTGAGGAACCCAGTACCATAAGAAGAAGGTAATTGAACAAAAGGGTTCACGGCTAACAGACAACAGTCCACGGCGCAGTAAATTGAACTTCAATCCGATTTACCTTGCCAAATAGTCCTGAAGTGAGATTTTAAAAAAAGGCCAGCAGAATTAGTTCTGCTGGCCTTTTTTGATGGATTTCAATTTTGTTTTTGTAAGCCGCTATTTTGCCAATTACGGTAGGAATAAGTATTGAAGTTAAAGTTAAGTGAGCAGTGGACTGTGGACAGTCGTCTGTCGACGATCTACTTCTTCCAAAGGATATAAAATAAATCTAGCCCATCCTTAGGGTCTTCGACCACCAAGTAGTCTTCATGGGAAATTGCCACTACCGAAGCCCCCTCTGTACGATGCAGTCGATTTCGGTTGATTCGATTCAGAATCTCGTAAGGCCATCTCAGAACGGAATTAGGCAATTTATGCTGTAAATCGAGTACATCAAACCGCATGATCTTCTGGACCGACTTGCGGTTGGCATCGTGATAGGCCCAGACCTTCTCATTTCCTCCTATTCCTTTGGCTTCAATCCGGTCAAAAATAGGTTTAGCCAAATCAATGAGTTGCTGCGGCACATATTCCCGCTCATGCCAAGGATTTCGAGAAAGTGTATGGGTATTGTTTGGTGTAGAAATAATGGCTTTCCCACCTGGCTTCAGCATTCGGTAGATTTCTTGGAGAAATAGTCGATCGTTAGGAATGTGTTCGATCACTTGAAAACTAACAATGGTATCGTAGGTGTTATCCGCAATTCCATCAAAGGGCGGGATCACGGCTTGTTTGAATGCTACGCCTGGATATTTTTTTTGCAAGGTTTGAATCACTTCGCCAATTTTATCCAAGCCTAAGTACTGGTCTGCATGAGGTAATAATTCCTCTACTCCGCGACCTTCACCACAGCCGATCTCAAGCAGATTACCGGAGATCCATGGTTTGGCAGCAATATAGGCTTTCAATAAACGTTGATGAATGGGATTGTCACTGATCAACTTATCTGATGCAATTTCCGTTGTATAGGTAGCCATTAGAAATTTTAGTATTTTGGCAAAAGTAAGGCTTATTTTTAAAACCTGAGAACTAAACCAAATGAATCAAAAGTACTTCAAGCTGCTGCCTTTATTTTGCTTTTTGATTGCCCTGTCCTTCACTTCCCTTGCTCAAACTACCCTGAGCACCACAGATCAATCCCTTCGCTACTCCTTGTATGCTCGATTGGGAATGAAAATCATCCCAATAAAGCTTTCCGAGAGCAACTACAAACTCCAATTTGTGGTTGAAAAAATTGAAGAAAATGCCAGTTTGGACACCTATCAATTCAGTTACCTGATTTTAAATTCGTACAATGAAGAAATTCGTGCTGGGCAAAAAATCAAATTCAGTAACACAGATTTGATTGCTTCTACAGAGCGGCATTGGCTTTTTGAAAAAACGATTGAAATCCCTCAAAACCAAGAAACAGCAATTGCCTATTTTGAAGCCATCGATAGTCGCCAACAAGACGTTTACACCAGTCATTTGGATTTAAAAAGCCCGTATGTATTTGATCAGCCCAGCTTTGGCTATTACTTCGCAAATGAGGTCCCCTTTGATCAAAATTACCTAACACAAGGCCAATCGCTGCTGTTTAAATCCAGCAAAGGCCCTTCCTTATTTTCTTTCTTTTATCCTAGCCCATTTGCCGTTCCATTTCCTCCTATGGAAACGCGATTGGCAGAAGTTCCTAAAGAAGTAGCCCTAGAAAACAGAGGAGATTTCCTTGCCAATATCCCTAAAACTCTCAATGATGAAGGATATTACTTCTTTCAATCGGACAGTACTGCAAAAACGGGGCTCCTTCTTCGTACCGTCCATGACGCCTTCCCAAAAGTGAAAGATTGGAATGAAATGGTGGACATGGTCACCTACATTTCCACAAAAAAGGAGCATGAAACGCTTCTTGCAGCTCAGGACAAAAAGAAGGCCCTTGACGCGTATTGGTACAATTTGACTCGAAATGAGGAAGCCGCCAAGGGCTTAATTCGGAATTACTTCAAGATGGTAGAGTTTGCTAACATTTTATTTACCGACTTTAAGGAGGGATGGAAAACAGACCGTGGGATGGTGTACATTATCATGGGACCTCCTCAAGAAGTTAATTTTTATGAAGATCGGGAGGTTTGGTCATATGCGGGAATAGACGACACTTCCAAAATTAGGTTTACCTTTACGCGGGTTAAAACTATTCTTAGCCCACATTTCTATACCCTAAACCGATCACGGGCCTACCAGCCGATTTGGTTTAAAAACATTTCACAATGGAGAAGCGGAAGGATGGCTTTCTAATCGATAAAGGAGCCCTCGATAAAGATTTTATTTTTGGAACCCGAGCAGTGATGGAATCCATCCATGCCGGAAAAGAAATAGACAAAGTACTCGTTCAAAAAGAGCTCAATAACGACCTAATTAAGGAACTACTTCAGCTTTGCAAGGCAGAACATATCCCGGTAGTAAGGGTACCGGATGCAAAATTGAACCGAATTACGCGCAAAAATCACCAAGGAGTGATAGCGCAGATGTCCACCATTGCTTATGCCTCGCTGGACAATGTCATTGACCAATGCTATGCTGTAGGAAAAGCTCCCCTCATCTTGGTTCTGGATCACTTAACGGATGTTCGGAATTTTGGAGCCATTGCTCGAACTGCAGAATGTGCCGGTGTAGATGCCATCGTAATTCCTGAAAAAGGAAGCGCACAGATCAACTCTGATGCAGTAAAAACCTCAGCAGGTGCATTGAACTTTATTCCTGTGGCCCGGGTAAAAAACTTATTTTACACTTGTCGAGATTTACAAAAAATGGGATTATCTCTCATTGCGATCACGGAGAAAACTGAAAAGCTGATGTACGAAGGAGATTTTGCCTCCCCCGTAGCGTTAATCATGGGATCCGAGGAAGATGGAATTTCCCAAGAAATCATGGGCATGGTCGATGACCGTGTTAAAATCCCGCTCGCAGGAAATATAGAAAGCTTAAATGTTTCCGTATCTGCTGGAGTAGCGATTTACGAAGCCATTCGCCAACGCAAGAAATAAAAAAAGAGGATTTCAAATGAAATCCTCTCCTTTTTTCTTCGCCTGGGCTACGAAATCCCGGAATTTATCCTCTGCATCGAGTTTACAAATCAGGAGCACGTTTTCAGATTCATTGATCAGGAAGTGATCTAAACCTTGAATTACCACGAGCTTATCACTGTCCGTTTTGATGTAACAATTTTTTGTTTCATACAGGAGAGCATTGGCCTCAACCACATTATCGGCCTCATCTTTTTCGCGAAGCTCATGAAGGCTTTGCCAGGAACCAATATCTGACCAACCAAAATCCCCTAGGACGACATAGACCTGGTCTGATTTTTCCATAACCCCGTAGTCAATGGAGATATTTTTTAAGGTGGTGTAGGATGTAGCGATAAATTCTTGCTCAGTACTCGAATTAAACTGGGATTTACCTTCTTCAAATACATCGCTCAGGTCAGGCATATGCTTTCGAAATGCTTCAATCAAGCTCGCTACCTTCCAAACAAACATACCAGAGTTCCATACAAAATCCCCACTTTCCAAGAAGGTGGCTGCGAGTTTGGCATTCGGCTTTTCCGTAAACGTTTTCACTTTCAAAACCTCTCCATCACCTGAATTGGGTAAGTATTGAATGTAGCCGTAGCCTGTTTCTGGTCGATTGGGCTTAATTCCTAAGGTGAGGAGACGATTGGGCACTTGAGCGGCAGCCACTGCAGTAACCAAGGTTTGAAGAAACTTACCTTCTTGCAAGATTAGGTGATCTGCAGGCGTGACGATCATAGTTGCTTCAGGATCAATACTGGCAATTTTGTAGGACGCATAAGCTAGGCATGCAGCTGTATTTTTGCGTAGCGGTTCTGACAGAATTTGGTGCGCTTGAAGTTCTGGAAGCTGTTCTCGCACCAAGTCTACATGAACTTGATTTGTGACCACAAAAAATTGTTCCGCCGGGGCGATATCTCTAAACCGGTCAAAAGTCATCTGCAGGAGTGTTCTTCCTGTGCCCAACACATCTAAAAATTGCTTGGGTTTACTGCTTTTGCTGTAGGGCCAAAATCTTGAACCTACTCCTCCTGCCATAATTACGATGTACGGGTGGTCCTTCATAGCAGCTTAAACAATTCCTTCCTTCATTAAGTCATGAATATGCACAAATCCAGCTAATTTTTCGCCATCCAACACGACCAATTGTGTAATGTTATGGGTTTTCATGAGGGCAAATGCAGCCGTTGCATACTCTTCCACCTGGATTGATTTGGGGTTAACGGTCATGATTGCCGAAGCCTGCAAGTCTTGAATTGCCAAGGTTTTTTGAAGCATACGTCGCAAATCCCCATCCGTAATGATTCCTTTGAGACAACCTGATTGATCCAATACAGCAGTTGCCCCCAATCGTTTGCTAGAAATTTCTACAATTACTTCTGCTACACTCGCCTGCTCTTGAACAGATGGAATTTGATTTTTGGAAAGCAGATCACCTACTTTCAAATACAATTGCTTGCCTAAAGAACCTCCAGGATGAAAGCGTGCAAAATCGGAAGACGTAAATCCTCTTGCTTCTAAAAGGCAGATAGCCAAAGCATCTCCTAGCGCTAAATGTGCAGTCGTACTTGTCGTTGGGGTCAAGTTGTGCGGACAGGCCTCTTCGCCTATTGTTGCATCAAGCACAAAGTGAGCCTGCTCAGCCAAATAGGATTGCCTATTGGAAACCAAAGCCACAATCTTTACGCCCAATTGCTTGACCAAAGGTAAAAGCACCTTGATCTCAGCTGTATTCCCAGATTTGGAGATAAATAGCACCGTATCATCTTGCTGAACCATTCCCAAATCCCCATGAATGGCATCTGCCGCATGCATAAAAAGTGCTGGAGTACCGGTAGAGTTGAGCGTGGCAACTAGCTTGTTGGCTATCCAAGCACTTTTTCCAACACCCGTAATGACCAATCTACCCTTAGCTTGGAGCAGGTGTTTTACACAGTTTTCAAAGTCTTCATTGAGAAGCGTAGAAAGCTTGGCGATAGCTTCGGATTCATTTAAAAGAACCCGAACGGCGGTGGTTCTAATATTTTTTGTTAACTTCAATTTTACCTGCGTTAAACACTAGTTTTGTACAAAGGTATAAAAGTAATCGTTCAATCTGTTGCCCAGTTGAACATCACCCTCAAAGCCCTTTCTTCTTGTGGAAGAAAAAGTAAAGTTAGAACTTAAACGAATCTTTGGATTTAGTCAGTTCCGTGGAAACCAGGAACTTATAGTTGACAATTTGCTCAACAACAGGAATACCTTTGTAATCATGCCAACTGGAGCGGGAAAATCACTGTGTTACCAGCTGCCTGCAGTTGTGAGCGAAGGAATAGCCATCGTTATTTCCCCGTTGATTGCCTTGATGAAAAATCAGGTAGATCAGCTCAATGCCGTTGGTATAAATGCCCATTTTTTAAACTCTACCCTTACCAAATCAGAGGCTACCAAAGTAAAGAATGAGGTTTTAAAAAAGAAAACCAAACTCCTTTACGTGGCTCCTGAATCCTTAACCAAGGAAGAAAACATCGTTTTTTTAAAGGAGGCGCAGTTGAGTTTTGTGGCTATTGATGAGGCCCACTGTATATCCGAATGGGGTCATGACTTCCGTCCTGAATACCGCAAAATCAAATCCATAGTCGCACAAATTGCCCCTCACCTACCCATCATTGCCTTAACGGCCACTGCCACACCAAAGGTACAGCAGGATATACAGCGGAACTTGCAGATGGAGGAAGCGGATCTATTTAAATCCTCCTTCAACCGTACCAACCTCTATTATGAAGTGCGGCCAAAGGTGAAAAATGAATCCAAAAAGGCACTCATCAAATTCATCAAGCAGCACAAAGGAAAGTCAGGAATCATCTATTGCCTTAGCAGAAAGAAAGTGGAAGAAATCGCGGAATTGCTCAAGGTCAACCAGATCAATGCTGCTCCCTACCATGCTGGTTTGGATTCTGCCGTACGAATAAAAACGCAAGATGATTTCCTCAATGAAGAACTGGATGTCATCGTCGCTACGATTGCCTTTGGAATGGGAATCGATAAACCAGATGTTCGATACGTCATTCATTACGATGTGCCCAAATCTCTTGAAGGCTATTACCAAGAAACAGGAAGAGCAGGAAGAGATGGCCTAGAAGGCCATTGCTTGATGTTTTACCGGTATGAAGACATCATCAAGCTGGACAAGTTCAACAAGGACAAGGCAGTGACTGAACGAGAAAATGCCAAAATTCTCTTGCAAGAAATGTCTGCCTATTCGGAGACAGGGGTCTGCCGTCGAAAATTCATTCTCAACTATTTCGGGGAGATTCTAGAAAAAGACTGCGGCTTCTGTGACAATTGCAAACGAGAGCGGGAAACTTTCGAAGGTGCAAACTATTTGGTCACCGTTCTTGAAGCCGTCAAGCAAACGCAGGAGCGATTTGGTATTGACCACCTTGTCAAAGTGATTATTGGAGAGAAGGATGACTATGTAATTAGTTACCAACACGATAGCCTGCCTGTCTTTGGTAAAGGAAAAGAAGAAAATGACAAGCATTGGACTTCTGTAATTCGCCAAGCAATGATTGCTGCCTTGCTGGAAAAGGATATTGAGAATTATGGACTACTCAAACTTACTCCGAAAGGGGAACGGTATTTAGAAGACCCTTATTTGGTTGAATTGTACCGTGATCAAGATTTTGAAAAATTGGGTCAAAGTGAAGTCGAAGAAGAACAGCTTCAAACCGCGCAGGCCTATGACGAAAAATTATTTGAGCTACTCAAGGCTGAACGAAAGCGCGTAGCCAAATCAAAAGGACTTCCACCCTACGTGATTTTCCAGGATCCTTCGCTGGAGGAAATGGCGACAATTTATCCGACAACCAAGGAAGAACTTTCGCAAATCAATGGAGTGGGCATGGGTAAAGTGGCCAAGTTTGGCACTTCTTTTCTCCAAGTCATCCAAAACTATGTCACTGAAAATGAGATTGAAACCGCTACGGAGGTGGTAATCAAAACCTCAGGCACCCGTTCCAAAGTAAAAATCTCAATAATTCAGCAAATCGACCGAAAAACGAGTTTGGAAGAAATTGCTCAAAATCTGAACCTATCTTTGTTGGACTTGCTGCAAGAAATTGAGCAAATCACCTACAGTGGAACCAAATTAAATATAGACTATTACATCCACCGCATCATGGATGATGAACGAGAAGAAATTCTCCTGGATTACTTTATGAATGCGGAAACTGACCATATCAAGGCTGCTTTGGATGAACTTGAGGGAGAAGATTTCACGGAAGAGGAACTTCGTGTATACCGAATCAAGTTTATCTCAGAACATGCCAATTAACCTATAACGAGTCCATGAATATCCTTTTATTGGGTAGCGGCGGAAGAGAGCATGCATTTGCTTGGAAAATCGTACAAAGCCCGAAATGCAGCCAACTTTTTGTTGCTCCTGGAAACCCAGGTACCGCTGAAATTGCTACCAATGTCCCTCTTGGAGTGACTGACTTTGTTGGAATCTATGAATTTATCCAAACCCAATCCATTGATCTAGTAGTCATTGGGCCTGAAGAACCCTTGGTTAAAGGGTTGGTAGATTACTTGCATTCCCAAAAAGGGACAGAGACTTTGCCTATTGTAGGCCCTTCCCAATTGGGAGCCACCCTAGAAGGTAGCAAGGATTTCTCTAAGCAGTTTATGCTGCGCAATGGAGTACCTACGGCTGCTTATGCCACCTTTCATGCCCATCAATTGGAAGAAGGAATCGCCTACCTAGAGCAGCAATCCTTACCTATCGTATTGAAGGCTGATGGCCTTGCAGCTGGCAAAGGGGTTTTAATTTGCGAAAGTTTGGAGGATGCCAAACGCTCCTTGAAAGAGATGCTTGTGGATGCAAAATTCGGTGATGCCTCCTCCAAGGTAGTGGTGGAAGAATTTCTTACTGGAATTGAACTTTCCGTATTTGTGGCTACAGATGGGGTGAGTTATAAAATTTTGCCGGAGGCGAAGGATTACAAACGAATTGGCGAAGGAGACACAGGATTAAATACAGGCGGTATGGGAGCGGTTAGCCCAGTACCATTTGCGGATGCCGCCTTTTTACAAAAGGTGGAAGATCGCATTGTCAAGCCTACCATCGCTGGGTTGGAGAAGGAAGGAATCCCCTACAAAGGTTTTTTATTTATAGGCTTGATGAATACCCAGGGTGACCCTTACGTCATCGAGTACAATGTGCGGATGGGCGATCCAGAAACGGAAGCCGTGCTACCTCGAATTGAAAGCGATTTTGTAGATTTGCTAGTCGGCATTGCTGGAGGCACCTTGGCGAGTTATACACTCCAAATCTCTCCAAAAACATGTACGACTGTGGTGATGGTAAGTGGTGGATACCCAGAGGCATATGCCAAGGGATTTCCAATTACGCTACCAGAAAAGACAAGGGATAGTGTAGTCTTTCATGCGGGTACAGCCCAAAACGAAACTGGGGACCTTACCAACCAAGGAGGTCGAGTACTTGCTATCACCGGGATGGCTTCCAGTTTGGAAGCAGCATTGGGTGCTGCCTATGCCACAGTGACCGAAATCTCCTGGGAGAAGGCCTATTTTCGAAGAGACATAGGTCAGGATATTTTACGATTAAAAACTAACTAAGTGAATAAGGAGGCGAAAGCCCTGTAGATAAAAAAAAATATGTCTGGATGTAGTTCATGTGGGACCACCTCAGGTGGAACAGGAGGCTGCCAAAACAATGGCACCTGCGGCACGAGCGATTGCAATAAAATGAATTCGTTTGACTGGCTTACCCAGATGGGTATCCCTCAGCTGGATACGTTTGATATCGTGGAAGTCAAGTTTAAGGGAGGAAGAAAAGAATACTTCAGAAATGTCGATTACTTAGCCCTCAATACTGGTGATCCGGTGGTAGTAGATGTGCCTAGTGGGCACCATATTGGGTATGTATCGTTGCAGGGCGAATTGGTCCGACTTCAGATGCAAAAGCGCAAAGTCAGAAACGACGATAACATCACACGTATCTATCGCGTAGCTACGCAGAAGGATATGGAGAAATGGGAGGAAGCAAAAGCCCGTGAAATACCAACCTTGTACCGTTGCAAACAAATTGTAGACGAGTACCGGCTCAACATGAAGATGTCCGATGTGGAGTTCCAAGCGGATAACTCCAAGGCTACCTTCTACTATTCGGCAGAAGATAGAATCGACTTTAGAGAGTTGATCAAATCCCTAGCAGGAGAATTCAAAGTACGGGTAGAAATGCGCCAAATCAGCCTTCGTCAAGAGGCTGGTAGATTAGGTGGCATCGGAGTATGTGGTAGAGAGTTGTGCTGCTCCACCTGGCTGGTAGACTTTAAAAATGTAACTACCCCAGCGGCGCGCTACCAAAACCTATCCCTCAATCCCGGCAAACTCAGTGGGCAGTGTGGGCGATTGAAATGTTGCCTCAATTACGTGTTAGATACCTACATGGAAGCCATCAAGGATATCCCACAAGTGGACAAGCCTTTGTTGACTGAGCAGGGTCCTGCCAAATTGCAAAAAACAGATATATTCAGAAAGTTGATGTGGTTCAACTACAACCATGACAACGATTGGATTAGCATTACCTGTGATCGCGTACGAGAGATTCAGGCATTAAACGAAAAGGGCGTAAAAGTATTTAACCTTCAGGTGGATAATTCCACAGAAGTCGAAGACTTGGCCGCTCAGTCTACCCGTGAATTGGAATTATTGGATAAAAAGTTTTCGAAGAAGAAGAAGAAAAAGAAACGTCCAAGCGATGGAAATGGTCCTCGAGTTAATCAAAACCAAGGACCAAGACCAGAGGCAACTGCTCCAAAATCTGCTGATCAAACCAGTTCAATGGCTGTACCAGCACAAGTAAGACCTACCGATGGCAACCAAGCTCCTAGACAGGGAGATAAGCGCCGAAAAAACAAAAATCGACCACGTCCTAATTCAAACCCGAGTCCAGCAGCAGGACAAGTAGCGGGAACTCCTAAAAACGATTCCCCTGCTCCTAAGCCAGTAGAAAAGCCTCAGGAAGGACCAAGAAGATTTCCACCACGCATCAATCAAGGACCTAGTGGCAACCAAGGCAATGACTAAACTCTACCAAGTATCACTTCTTGGAATAGCTTTGCTCCTATTCTCTTGTGGAAAGGACCGCCTCTATGAGGAGTATCATTCCTTTCCAAGTGGAAATTGGGAAGAATCCGACTCCATTAAGTTTGACCTTACTTCCTTGGATACGGTAAGAGGTCAAGCAATTTTAGGAGTTCGATATACAGAGGATTATCCATTCTCCAATTGCTACATCAAGGTCATCTACAGAGATTCGAGTAAGGTGGTTTTGGAAGATAGCCTTTGGAATGTTCCCATTTTTGATAAGCAAACAGGCAAGCCAATAGGAGATGGATTTGGAAATACTTTTACCACCTTTGACACCTTATCCTTTCCATTTCCTGCGAGCACCCGAGAAGTAATCTTCCTCCAATACATGCGTCAGCCTCAATTGGAAGGAATTGAAGCAGTTGGATTTAAAGTAATCAATCCTTAATCCTAGTCAACCACTCCGGATCATTAGTGATTTTCACCAATTCAATCCACCCCATACAAGTACCATCCAGTTTAAAAAGTATAGGGTTTGATTGTCAAGGAATTACTTGGTTTTTGATTAAACTGAAATTTGTTTATCCCCTAGCCCTTGTAAAAATCTTTTCAAATGGCTTATATTTGCATCACTTTGGCATCAGGAAGCAATTTCTGTAAGAGCCAAATCGGATTAGAGAGTTGGGTGAGTGGCTGAAACCAACAGTTTGCTAAACTGTCGTACGGGTTATACTGTACCGGGGGTTCGAATCCCCCACTCTCTGCACAAGCAAAAGCCCCTAAATTTTATGATTTAGGGGCTTTTTTTTTGTTTTATAAGTAGCTTAAGATTAATACAATAACTTAAAGTAGGGTACTCAGCACATTCCTAGCATGAATCAAATCTTCCTGAGTATCAATAGCAATCGCTTGATGAGTGGTTTCGACCATCTGTATCGAAACACCCTTTTCCACTAACCGAAGCTGCTCTAAGAGCTCTATTTGCTCCAAGGATCCTTTGGGCCATTGCGTAAAGGAAAGCAAGAGGTCTCGGCGATAGGCATATACGCCGATATGTTTCCAGTAGGTGATTGTTTTCCCTTCCCGGTTATAAGGAATGGGTGATCTAGAGAAATAAATAGCACGGTGCTGCTCATCGACGACCACCTTTACAAAATTTGGATTTTGTACCTGTTCGGCAGGAAGCATACACATCAAGCTAGCAACCTTAATTTCTGGATTTGCAAATGCTGCCACCAGGTCCTGTAGGGTCTTGGCATCTTGAAAAGGTTCATCTCCTTGCACATTGACAATGAGATCGGCATCCACATATCCTAGGGCTTCTGCAATTCGATCTGAACCGCTTTCATGTGATTGCATACTCCTTACTACATTCCCTCCTATCGCTTGAATTTGTGCTTCAATTTGATCGTGATCCGTAACTACCCAAACGGCATCAAAAACACCTGTTGCCACCGTACTTTGGTAGGTACGCTGGATTACAGAAAGTCCGCCTAGGTCCTGCACCAATTTAGCAGGTAGGCGTGTCGAAGCATAGCGGGCAGGAATTAAGGCAGCAATTTTCAAAGCGATAGAACTAATAATTTTAAATTTATCAACTAAAGTAAATGGACCTGCCTCACTAGTCGAATCTGGTTCCAAAGCAAAAAATCCGCTTAGTAAAAGCGGACTTCACATTTAGGAAAAGATTCTTTGAAGGAATCAACGGCACGCGGAGTAAGGCGAGTATTGAAACAAGTCAACTTTTTCAAATTAGCCATTCCTTCCAAAGCTTTTAGAGATCTTAAATCCGTACTGGCGACATCCAATTCCTCTAATTTTACCAAAGGTTCCAGGCCTTTCAATGATTTAATATTCGTACCAGAAAGATTTAATTTTTTCAGTTTGGTCAATTTGCTTAGCGCAATTAACTCCTCGATTCCTGTATTCGATAAATCCAACTCCTCCAATGCTGTAAGCCCAGAAATAGGCAGGTAATCGATTGCCGGCAATTGAGAAAGCTTTAGTGAGGTAAGCTTCGTCAATTCACTCAGAGGACTTAAGTTGACTGTTGGCGCATCAAAAAGGATCAATCTTCTCAAATTAGAAAAAATGGTCAATGGCTCTAAATTAGTAAATGAAACCCGTTCCAAAACTAAAGACGAAACAGACGTGAGTTGATGTAGTTGTTCCGTATTCGGTGGGCCGGAAATCTTGTTTTTTTCAAGTAAAACTTCTTGCCAGGATTCATCCAAACTAGTCCACCATTGGACTAAGGCCTCAGAACGATAAATCACTGTAACATCAGGTCTTTGAAGCTGAAAAACAGGCATTTCTTCTGAATCTGCTTTAGATCCATTGACATTCAAGTAGCTAAGCTTGGGGAGACCTGAAAGTGAAAGAACGGAACCCGTTGGGCTGGATTCCATATCTATACGTTCCAACTGTGTATTTCCCTTCAATACAGAAAGGTCCTGAACCCCAGTATTTTTTCCTACTAGATTTTTCAGACTTTTTACCTCAGACAGAGGAAGAAGATCAGTAACCTCGGGATTATTGGAAAAACTAAGGGAAGACAAAGAAACAAAACGAACTACAGGTGCTAGCGTTTCAATTCCTGCTCCATCCAAATTCAATTGGGTCAGGTTAAGTGTTTCTGTTAACGTCTCCACTTTAGATTTAGAAGTATCTAAAGCAGGATTGGCCTTGATAAGGGCTTGTTTCCAACCTAAAGAAAGGCTCTCCCACCAAGCTTCCAAATCTTTAACATGGTGAATCAGCAGTAGACCTGGATGATTCTGAACAAACAAGTTGGCATCTTCTGAACTCAATTTGGATTGATCTGCAGCAATCCTTTTCAATTTGGAAAGGGAGGCAACAGGTGCTAAATCAGAAACTTCGCTGAAAGAAATGTCCAAATTGACCAATTCAGAAAAACCGGAAAGAGGTGAAAGATCAGCTAAATTGGTTTCTGCCAAATCCAGAACCCGAAGGGAACTCAGTTGAGACAGTAAGGAAAAATTCAAAATGAAATTCTTATTCAAAGATAAAACCTCCAAACCGGTCAATTCTTTGATGTTTTCCATGTTGTTGAACCCACTCTCCCCTAAGTACAATTCTTTTAAATTTTTGAATTGATTGAGTACCGCAAAACTCTGAATAGGAGTTTTCTCTGCACGAAGCACACGAAGATTCTTCAAGTTCACCAATTCGCTGATATCCTCAATTTGGGTATTGGAAAGGTTCAAATCCTGGAGGCGATCTGCATACTTAATAAATTGAATCGCTGAGGTAGGCGTATTTGCCAAATTAAGCGTCTCCAAAAAAGTAATGTTGGAAATAGGTGAAAGATCTGCAATAGCCGTATTGCTGATATCCAAGTAGTTAAGATCTCTAAGTTCAGACAATGGTGCTAATTGTCTAATCTGCCTGTTGCCTGCAAGATGAATTGAATCAATGGCAACAAATTGGTAAAGCTGAGGCATCGCAACCGTATCTGTTTCTGAGATCTGAAATCGAGATTTGAAATACGATTTCCACCCAGCATCCAAGGAGGCCCACCAAGCCTTCAACTCTTCATCCCGGCTTACTTTAGTGGTGTAAATACTGGCAATCTTTAATTCCTGTGATTTCTCATCCAGGTTAACTTCAATAAATCGCAATTTGGTGTTGGAAATCTTCTCTCCTTTGAGCCCAACTGCCGTGATGGTCCGGTCTAACGAAGCAAGAAAGAAAACATCCCCATTTTCTTTTTGTCCAGGTTTGATTTCCCGGATTTTAAATTTGAATTCGACGTTTTTGTAAAAAAATTCAATATCCTTGAAATAAGCAGGTACATCTTTGTTGGTAACTACTTTTCGATCTAAAAGTAGATCGTCTTCAACTTGAACCTTCCCATCCCGAAAAATTTTTAAATAGCTCTCCCGAATGATCACATCCTTATCTCTAGCAGAGGTTTGTGAATTACCAACTGTATTGAGCAAGAACTCTAAAAAACGGATCTGATCTTCCACTTTAGTGGAAAGCTCGGCCAATTGATCTTTGGAATATCCCTTTATGGTCTGCCCCTGAACAACAAACGACAGACAAAAAAATGTAAGTAGAAGCGCATATTTATTAATCCTGATCATAAATATACCGGAGTAAGGTCTCTTTGTCACCAGGCCCTAGGCGTATCAAATTAGAAATCAACCAACCCGTATTAAAACCTGGTCGATTATACTGGTTCACCTCGAAATACCAACCTCCAATTTGGAAGAAGTGAAACTTAAGGCTATTGACCGTTTCAAATCGCAGATTATTCTGCTTCATCTCGAAAAGGAAGATGGCCAAATAATCTGGTGAATAACTAGAAGGTGTAAACGATTCAGGGTTTTCAGAATCCTGAAAAGCACGCCTCATGTTCATAAATCCTAACTCATGACTCAAAGGATGTAGAAAGTCTTTGGCAGGACCAACAGGCTTATTGAACAAATCCTTAAACGGCTCAAATATCACCTGATCTATCACCCACTCGTAACCCAATCCTTCGGGCTGGATTTTCATAATAAAGGTGACATTCTCTTTTTTTCCCTTGTAGGAAAATACAGCATCTACTTCAGCAATCCATCCTGGTTTGTGAAAAACAAGGTATTGAGGAAAGCTGGGGGAAAGAATTGTCGCTGTAAACTCATTCTTCAATTCTGGACTAATGCCAGAGGTTTGATTATCAAAAAGTATGGAAATGAATCCCTTTCTTAATTTTTCATTTTGAAAAAGGGAATCCTCGGGGTAAAATCGTTGGGTACCGTCTATGGACTCCTCTCCATTGAATCTTCTAAAAAATTGATTCATTTGTTTGGTGGAGGCGGTAAATCTACCATCATCTTTTATTGTCCCGGGGCTGCCTAAGCCTTGCCCCGAGACAATAGAGATGTGGGTAATCAAAAAAGCAAAAATCAGTACGCTTTTTCTCATGCGGAGGTTTCAGTCACTCGTACATCACCTAGCATTACGTCCCAAAATTCAATGGTACGGCCAGCAATTTGAGTTTGCTTCTTCTCTACGTAAATGGTAATGTCCTTTTTGGTGGTATCCTTGTAGTTCATACCTGTTTCAATGGAGGTTCCTTCAAAACGCTGGTACACCGTAATCACACCTACGTAACGACCGTCTGGTTGACGCTCCAAATCGGACACGTACTGAATATCGTACCAGGTAATGTTTACTTTATCGTAATTCAAGGCCATCAAGCGCTCAAAGTAGCGTCTTACCTTGTAGTAGGCTACATCTTTCGTATTGATAGAAGATACGCCCATTTCTGCACCAGCAGCGAAGAGCTCTTCTGCACGGTCCATTACGCGATTGGCTTCAGAAAACTGAGTTTCTTTATTTCCAATAATCGCGATGTACTTGGATAGATCCTTTACTTTTTCCAAAGCAAGTGAATCAATCGCCTGCTTACGCTTTGGGCTAATGTTGTCCTGAGCCAAGGTAGCTACAGAGGTAGCAAAGAAAAGCCCTAGGAAGAGAATAAATGTATTTTTCATGGGTTCGTGTTTTTCGCGGGAAAATTATTTTCTTCTTAGTTCCAATTCTGTCACTTTACCTCCTACCAATCGGATATCAGAGATATAGTTTAAGTTTTTCTTGGTATCCTTAAGATAATCTAAATATTTCTTGATCGTGGTCGGCTCATCGTAATCTTTTACTCCACCTTCTTCATGAATGACAATCAAAATCGGTGTGTCTTGGTTTGAAAACATTGCCAAAACCTCCTGAATAGTTTGGTTGGCAGATGTTACAGAACTAGAAGTGGCAATCGAAGCAAAATTGCTTTCAAGCTTCTCTACAGCAATCTCTTCAGCAGAACGTACCACTGGAGCAGGAGCAGGAGTTGGTTTTACAACTTCTTCTTTAACTGCTGGAGCAGGAGCTGGCTCTACGGCCTTCTTTTTACTTTTACATGCGCCCATAGCCAAAAGGACTAGGACTGCCATCAACATGGTTTTCCTTAAGGAAAGAGCGAATAGTGGGTGTTTCATCATGGATTATAGGTTAATTAATTTCGTTCAAGTATAGCTAAAAAGTAATTAGATGATGCAAATTAAATAAAACATTGCTCAGATTTTAATTACATTACATAAGTAGTCCCTATTTTTTTTCAATGGAAACTCTTTAGAAATTGAAGTTGTAGTTTTTATTAGCCAAACATTAAAATTTCACTTAAATCACACCTTATCAATGGGTTGAATTTTAGCAATTTAACAGTTGAAAATTATAGTCTCGCATCCACCAAGGTTCGATTCAAAAACCCTTTGACATCGTAAACCACTTGATGTTCGCTCTTTTTAAGTGGCAAGGAAGCGAACTCATCGTGAGAAACAGCCAATACCACAGCTGCATAGTTAGAAATAGGCGGAGGTACAGCTCCTGTTTGTATTTTGATTCCATACTCCTCCTCAACCTCTACAGCACTGGCCCAGGGATCGTAGACATCTACCGCCATATCAAAGGTCCGCAACTCGTGGTAGATATCAATTACTCGGGTATTTCGAACATCCGGACAATTCTCCTTAAACGTAAATCCAAGAATTAACACCTTT
>JACCDT010350636.1_pt1 | contig 26686 bp, 22 predicted proteins | sample 7446291 | NCBI WGS metagenome assembly JACCDT01 (sample SAMN15323446, study PRJNA562643) | freshwater metagenome | isolation source: river surface water | place: USA:Blue River Watershed | collected 2017-08-17 | reverse complement strand
TGCTGTTCCGTGCCGGCGGCCTGCGCCGGGGCCCGTCGCTCGAGAGCGGCCTGTTGCTCAGCCAGGGCGGCGAGTTTGCGTTCGTGATTGTCGGCTATGCGCTGTCGATTGGCCTGCTGCCGGAGGCTACGGCGCAATTCATGCTGCTGGTGGTCAGTCTCAGCATGCTGCTGACGCCGGTCGCGGCCCGTGCCGGTGGCTGGCTGCGGCACCGTCTTGAGCGCCGGGCGCCGGCGACCGAAGCGGGTGAGCCAACGGCGCTGCCCGAACAGCTGCGTGGTCATCTGGTGATCGCCGGCTTTGGCCGTGTCGGCCGGCTGGTGGCCGACGTGCTCGACAAGCAGGGACTGCCCTATGTCGCGATCGAGCAGAATGCGAAAGCGGTTGGTGAGCTGCGGCAGGCCGGCAAGCCTGTCTTCTATGGCAACGCCGCGCGGCCTGAGCTGCTCGCCAAGCTGCGCACCAAAGACGCGGCTGCCTTGTTCATCACGATGGACCAGCCTGCGGCGGCGATGCATACGCTGCTGAGCGCGCGGGCAGCGCACCCCGGATTGCCTGTGTATGTGCGCTCAATGGACGAAGCGCATGCGCATGAACTGCGCGCGGCCGGCGCTACCGGTGTGATACCGGAAACGCTGGAGGCGGCGCTGCAGCTGGCGGCGCTGGCGCTGGCGTCGACTGGCATGGACGATCATGCCGTCACGCAGGCGATCGCGGCGGAGCGCAATGCGAGGATTTGAGCCCGGCTTGGTTCATTCAAGCCGAATTACTGAATTGTTCTGCTTGATTCGTTAATAGTGAGAGCCGTCCTTTTATCTCACAAGCCTCCTTATCTGACTTGTCGACCACGGTCCTCTTCTTTTCGATGCTGATTTATTCGGTCGATTATTCGTCAGAATAATTACCGGACGAACCAGAGCCTGTCCCGTCAGGCCGCCGACAGCGCTGGCAATCCATTCTTGTACGTCTGTACTACCTCCTTGCCATCGACCTGATGGGGCAGGCTCTTATTTGCGATGAATCCTTTTTGCATTCGCACTGCACTATTCCGATGTCACCCGGGCATGACTGGCTCGGGAATACGCAGCATTTCAGCAATCCTGATCGCACACACACATTACCGACAAATGAACTGTCCCTGTCCAACCGAAACTACTGACCGTAGTTCCCATTTGATTTCAGAAGCGTGATGCGAATAGCGTTTTGATGAGTCGAACGGCGAATGACAATATTTTTTGTGGTGCCTAATTTTTTCAGCGTGTTCTATCTGCCAGTAGCCATTCGTCCAGGCCAGCCGGCGAGAAAATGCGTTTGTAAATAATGTTCAGGGAGATCAGTCATGGATGCAGTAAAGAAGCCGAGCAGCATAGATCCATTTTTATTCAGCAATGAAATTTACCTGAGAGATTGGCTTCCCTTAAGTACTTACAGCTATGGAGATAATTACTCGTCGTCTGCACCGAATTTGCTGATCGATATCACTGGCATACGTAGTGATACCGGCTGGCTGATCAATGCTGGCAATGGCAAGGATCTGATCGATGCAAGCATGAGCACGGAAAACAATCGTCTGTCAGGAGGCAACGGTAAAGACACCATTCTCGGTGGAATGGGAAATGACCATATTGATGGTGGCAATGGTGATGATGAGTTGACTGGCAACGGCGGGGCAGATGTATTTGTTATGTCGGGCGGCAACGATGTTATTCATGACTTTTCACCGGCGGCCTCTGCGGTGCTGACACGGTCGATCAGCTTTGAAAATCTGAATTTGTCACGAAACGAGTTCGAATCATTATCGGAATTTGAAGGACTCTACTGGACTAACGTGTCAGCCACTTTGGCAAGCAATTTTTCGCCCGATACAGGCCTCATGAATGTAGCCAGTGGCAGTGTAGTGGGAATGAGCAACGGCTCCGACTACATGTCGATTTCCAGTCTGCCGTCTGATCCTGATTCTTTACTTGATTTTGACTTTGTCGCTGGCGACTTTGCTCCCTTTGTGAATGCAACGTCAATTGAATTCGTCGCCTATGACGACACTATTGAAGTCGGCACCCTGAGTTTTCATGCACCGAACCCAGGCAAACTTCATGTTGATTTTGAGCTTGGTATCGTCACCGACGCAGGGGGTAACTCTGTTTCTGCGGATTTCTGGGGGACCTTCAAGAGCATCGATCAAATCGTCATCAATCTAGGTGAGGAAGCGATTGCCATGGATAACTTGCTGTTCGCATACAGCTTGGATGTCGGTGCTGGAGACAAGATCGACCTCGACGATGGCGTCGATGTTGCCGCCTACATGGCTTCAGCGATGGATGACGGCGCTGGCAATACGGTGCTGACTGATGACAACAATAGCCTGACCCTCGTGGGCGTTTCTGCTTCAGCCGTATCGGTGGACTGGTTTGTCTGACACCAAATACCAGCGAACTGATCGTCGCCTTCGTCAATGACTCTTGCAGAGCTCCCGTCGATTCGACGGGGGCCGGCTTCGCTGACAAGCTGGCAGGCTTTGTCCTGCGGCTCCATTGGATCAGCGCCGAACCAGATTCGGATGGAGCTCGTCCAGCAGTGCCGCCCCATGCTCGAGCACGAAGTAGCGGAAGGCTTCCGCCGGCGCGGAGTGGTTGCCGCGATTGAGCGCCACCACATGCCAGGCACGCGATATCGGTGTTTCTTCGATATCGAGCACCGCCAGCTTGCCGTGCGTGACCTCCAGTCCCACTGTGTGCAAGGACACGAACGAGATACCGAGATCGGCCATCACCGCCTGCTTGATGCTCTCGTTCGATGACATCTCCATCGACACGCGCGGGGTCAGCCGCCGCTCTTTCAAGAACCTTTCCATGATCGCGCGCGTGCCCGATCCCTGTTCACGCGAGATCAGCTCGAGCTGATTCAGCACCAGCGATGAAATGCCTTGTTCGCGCGCCAGCGGATGTTCAGGGCTGGCGATGAATGCGTGAGGATGGGCGGCAAAGGCCTCGATGCGCGTATCCATGTCCGCCGGCGTGCGGCCCATGATCGCGAGGTCAATGTCGCCATCTCGCAGCAGCTCGACCATCTGGTCGCGGTTGCGCACTTCCAGCCGGATCTGTACACCGAAATGCTCTTCGCGGAAGCGCGCCAGCAGCTGCGGCAGAAAGTACTTTGCGGTGCTGACGAGCCCGATCTTCAGTGTGCCCTGTCCGGTGCCGAGAAGCTTCGACAGCGTGATCTCCGCATCGCGCAGATTCGCCGCGATGCGCTTCGCATAAACAAGAAAATATTCGCCCGCCGTGGTCAGTTCAACCCGGCGGCCGACACGCGCGAACAGATCGATGCCGAGGTCGCTTTCCATCTCGCGTATCTGCATCGACACCGCCGGCGCCGTCAGGCTCAGCTCGGCAGCCGCCTTGCTGAAGCTCAGATGGCGCGCCGCGGACAAGAAGACCCGCAGCTGCCGCATGCTGAGGTTGCGCAGTAACTTCAAATTTTTCATCGCGGCTTTTCCATCGTGGTAATTGATAAGAAAAACTGAACGGTTACAAAATTATTGATGAATATACCTTAACCAATGCGGGTTCTACAGTGCAGTCACGGCTTGAACCGGGTCGTTCAGAAACGGCGGTTCGGGCGGCCAACAGGAGACTGCGATGAACAAACCCGTGGAAGGTCGGATCACCGACATGAAAGAACGCTACAAGGGCGGCGTGCTGAAGTACAAGCAAATGGGCTACTGGCGGCCGGACTACGAGCCCAGGGAAACCGATGTGGTCTGCGTCTTCCGCATTACGCCGCAAGAGGGCGTCGATCCCATCGAGGCCGCCGCCGCCGTCGCAGGCGAATCATCGACCGCCACCTGGACAGTAGTCTGGACCGACCTGCTGACCGCGCATGAAAGTTATCAGGCCAAGGCCTATCGTGTCGACCCGGTGCCCGGCACCGGCGAGGGCAGCGGCAAGGAAGCCCAGTATTTCGCCTACATCGCGTACGACATCATCTTGTTCGAAGAAGGGTCGATCGCGAACATGACTGCGTCCCTGATCGGCAATGTATTCTCGTTCAAGCCGCTGAAGGCAGGGCGCCTGGAGGATATTCGCATCCCGGTCGCGTATGTAAAGACCTTCAAAGGGCCGCCGACAGGCATCATCGTCGAGCGCGAGCGGCTCGATAAATTCGGCCGGCCGCTGCTGGGCGCCACGATGAAGCCGAAGCTCGGTTTGTCCGGCAAGAACTATGGCCGCGTGGTGTACGAGGGCCTGACCGGCGGCCTCGACTTCACCAAGGACGACGAGAACATCAACAGCCAGCCGTTCATGCACTGGCGCGACCGCTTCCTGTTTTGCATGGAAGCCGTCAACCGAGCGCAGGCCAATACCGGCGAGATCAAGGGCCACTATCTGAATGTGACGGCGGCCGACATGGAAGAGATGTACCGCCGCGCCGAGTTCGCCAAATCGCTGGGCTCGAACATTGTCATGATCGACCTCATCGTCGGCTGGACCGCGATCCAGTCGATGTCGAACTGGGCGCGCCAGAACGACATGATCCTGCACATGCACCGCGCCGGCCACGGCACGTACACGCGGCAGAAGAACCATGGCGTGTCCTTCCGCGTGATGGCCAAATGGCTGCGGCTGGCCGGCGTCGATCACCTGCATGCCGGCACGGCCGTCGGCAAGCTCGAAGGCGACCCGATGACGGTGCAGGGCTATTACAACGTCTGCCGCCAGTCATATAACCAGACCGATCTGTCGCGCGGCCTGTTCTTCGACCAGGACTGGTGCGACATGAAGAAAGTGATGCCGGTGGCGTCCGGCGGCATCCATGTCGGCCAGATGCACCAGCTGATCGATCTGTTCGGCGACGACGTCGTGCTGCAATTCGGCGGCGGCACCATCGGCCACCCGGGCGGCATTCAGGCCGGTGCGATCGCGAACCGGGTCGGGCTCGAAGTGATGATCAAGGCGCGCAACGAAGGCCGCGACATCATCAACGAAGGCCCCGAGATCCTGCAGAACGCCGCGCGCTGGTGCAAGCCGCTGGCCGTCGCGCTCGAGACCTGGAAGGACGTGTCGTTCAACTACACGTCGACCGACACGCCGGACTTCGTCGCCACGGCGACCCCCGCGTAATAGTCGTCCACCATGCTAATCCATCGATCCATCCTTACCGGGAGCCTCTCATGCGCATCACACAAGGCCAGTTTTCTTTTCTGCCGGACCTCAGCGACGACGAGATCCGCGCGCAAATCGACTATGCGATCGGCAATGGCTGGGCCTTGTCCGTCGAATGGACGGACGACGCGCATCCACGCAACTGCTACTGGAACATGTGGGGCATCCCGATGTTCCAGGCGCGCGACGGCGCGTCGGTGCTCTGCGAGGTGAACGCCTGCCGCAACGCCAATCCGGAGACCTACATCAAGGTCAATGCATTCGACAACACCCGCGGCGTCGAGTCGATGGTGATGAGCTTTATCGTGCAGCGGCCCACGGTCGAGCCGGGCTTCGGGCTGCAGCGCACCGAAGAGCATGGCCGCACGCTGCGCTACACCACACACAGCTACGCCTGCCAGCGGCCGGCGGGCCAGCGTTACGGGCAATAGGTCGCGCACCCAGCCGGGAATTCAGGGAGAACCATCATGATCGCGAGCGCTGAACTGCAGCAAACGTCCGCCACCATCGACCTGCAGCAGATCCTGCGCGAGGCCGACATCCAGCCCGTGCTGGCACAGCTCGATGCCGAGCTGGTCGGGCTGGCGCCGGTGAAGGCACGTATCCGCGACATCGCCGCCTTTCTGGTGGTGTCGCGCGCGCGCTCGTCGCTCGGGCTGGAGGCTGCCACGCCCAGCCTGCACATGTGCTTTACCGGCAATCCCGGCACCGGCAAGACCACAGTAGCGCTGCGCATGGCCGAGATCCTGCACCGGCTCGGCTATGTGCGCAAAGGCCATGTGGTCTCGGTCACGCGCGACGATCTGCTCGGCCAGTACATCGGCCACACTGCGCCAAAGACGAAGGACGTGCTGAAGAAGGCCATGGGCGGCGTGCTCTTCATCGACGAGGCCTATTACCTGTACCGCCCGGAGAACGAGCGCGACTACGGGCAAGAGGCGATCGAGATCCTGCTGCAGGTGATGGAAAACCACCGCGACGATCTGGTGGTGATTCTGGCCGGCTACAAGGACAGGATGGACACCTTCTTCCAGTCGAATCCCGGCATGTCCTCGCGCATCGCGCACCACATCGATTTTCCCGACTATAACGAGGCCGAGCTGGCGCAGATTGCCGCGCAGATGGTCGGGCAAATGAACTATCGCTTCGACACCGACGCCCGGCAGGCGATCGATGAATACATCGCACTGCGCCGCGCGCAGCCGCATTTCGCCAATGCGCGCTCGATCCGCAACGCGCTCGACCGTGCGCGGCTGCGCCAGGCCAACCGGCTGTTCCGGCAGGCGATGCAAGGCCAGTCCGAGGTCAGCATCACCGAGCTGTCGACGCTGACGGCCGACGACATTCGCGCATCGCGCGTGTTTACCGGCGGCCTGGCCGGATGAGTGCGTTCCCGTATTGATAACGATTTCTATAATGACCTGCAACGCTTCACCGAGGAGAGCAGCATGCACCAGGGCCGCACCACGCTATCGAAATTCCTGATACAGCAGTTGAAGGGCACGCCCGAACAGAACGATCTGGCCGCGCTGCTGGTCGATATTGCGGCCTGCGTGAAGGCGATCACGGCGATGACGGCCAAGGGCGAACTGGGCGGCGTGCTCGGCAGTCTCGATTCGACCAACGTGCAAGGCGAGACGCAGAAGAAGCTGGATGTGCTGTCGAACACCGCGTTCGTGAACACCTTTGCCATGGGCGGCCTGGTCGTCGGTATCGCGTCGGAAGAGATGGATGAGCCGGTCGAGATCGATCCGGAGGACGGCAGCGGCCGTTTCCTTGCGATCTTTGATCCGCTGGACGGCTCATCCAACATTGATGTGAACGTGTCGGTCGGCTCGATCTTTTCGGTACTGCGCGCGCCGCAGGGCCGCAGCGCCGGCGCGCAAGACTATCTGCGGCCGGGCCGTGAGCAACTGGCCGCCGGCTATGCGATCTACGGACCGGCGACGATGATGGTGATCACCGTCGGCAAGGGCACGCACGGCTTCACGCTCGACCGCGAGGTCGGCAACTTCATTCTCACGCACCCGCACATGGCGGTGCCGGAAGACACCAGCGAGTTTGCGATCAATGCCAGCAATGAGCGCTTCTGGGAGCCGCCGGTGCAGCGTTACGTCAGCGAATGCAAGGCCGGCAGCAACGATGTACGCGGCCGCGATTTCAACATGCGCTGGATCGCCAGCATGGTGGCCGAGGTGCATCGCATCCTGATGCGCGGCGGCGTGTTCATGTACCCGCGCGACATGAAAGACCCGATCCGCCCCGGCCGCCTGCGCCTGATGTACGAGGCGAATCCGATGAGCTTCGTGATCGAGCAGGCCGGCGGGCTCGGCTCGACCGGCCGCCAGCGCATCCTCGATGTCGAACCGGCGGCGATCCATCAGCGCGTGCCGGTCATCCTCGGTTCGCGCAACGAGGTCGAGCGCATCGAGCGCTATCACCACGAGCACGACAACGGCACTGACGAGGAATACCGCTCGCCGCTGTTTCATGAGCGTTCGCTGTATGCAAACTGATTTGCACACTGATCTTCAGCCGATGTCGAAGCCCGTCCTCCGGAGGCCCGCGTGTCCGTAAAACATCCTATCGTCGCCATCACCGGCTCTTCCGGAGCCGGTACCACGACGGTCATGAAAAGCTTCCAGCACATCTTCCGCCGTGAAGGTATTCGCGCGCAGATCCTCGAAGGCGATTCGATGCATCGCTACGACCGGCTGGCGATGCGCGAAGAAATGAAGCGGCAGCAGGAAGCCGGCAATCTGGCGTACAGCCATTTCAGCCCGGACGCCAATCTGCTGGTCGAGCTGGCGGACACCTTCCGGCAGTTCGGCGACACCGGCCACGGCCGTGTGCGCAACTACCTGCATGACGAAGGCGAGGCCGCTGCGCACGGGCAGGCGCCCGGCACCTTCACGCCGTGGCGCGCGATGGACGACGGCGCCGAGCTGCTGTTCTACGAAGGCCTGCACGGTGGCTATGTCGGCGACGGCGCCGACGTCGCTTCGCACGTCGATCTGCTGGTCGGCGTGGTGCCGATCATTAACCTGGAATGGATACAGAAACTGCACCGTGACCAGAACATGCGCGGCTATTCGCAGGAAGCGGTGCTCGACACCATTTTGCGCCGCATGCCTGACTACACGCGGCACATCTGTCCGCAGTTCTCGCGCACCCACGTGAACTTCCAGCGCGTGCCGACGGTGGACACATCGAACCCGTTCATCGCAAAAGACATCCCCAGCGCCGACGAAAGCATGGTCGTGATCCGCTTTGCGAATCCGAAAGGCATCGATTTTCCCTATCTGTTGTCCATGATCGAGCGGTCCTGGATGACGCGTCCGAACACGTTCGTCATCCCGGGCGGCAAGATGGGCCTGGCGATGCAGCTGATTTTCACGCCGATGATCCTGCGGTTGATGGACCGCCGCCGGCGTGCCTGAAAAGCGCGCAAGAACAACCCACATCACCAGGAGACTTGTATGGCAGTCGTCATGTATGACCTCGATGGAACGCTGCTCGATACTGCCGCAGAGATTGCGCTGGCGGTCAACCTGACCCTGCAGGAATTCGCGCATGAGACCGTCAGCGAAGACCAGGTGCGCAGCTGGATAGGCCACGGCACCGGCTGGCTGATGAAGACCGCGTGGCAGCACACGCCGGGGCCGATGGACGCACAGTGGGAAGACGTGATGGAGCGCTTCGTTCACCACTATGAAACCGCGGCCGGCACCTGCAGCACCGCGTTTCCGCATGTGCTGGAGACGCTGCGGCGCGCGCGCGACTATGGCGTCAAGCAGGCCATCGTCACCAACAAGGAACGCCGCTTCACCGAGCGTGTGCTGGCCAGTCACGGGCTGGCCGATATGTTCGACCTGGTCGTCTGTGGCGATTCACTGTCCGTGAAAAAACCGGATCCGAGCGTGATCGACCATTGTCTTGCGCAGCTCGGCGCCACGCACGGCGAGGCGCTGTTCGTCGGCGACTCTGAAATCGACGTGTCGACCGCGCGCGCAGCGGGCGTGGTCTGCTGGGCCGTGCCCTACGGCTACAACCTTGGCAAGCCGATTGCCGACGCGATGCCGGATCGCATCGTGCCGGACATCCGCGAAGTGCCCGCGTTTTTCAGGGCCTGATCTTACCGACAACGACAACGATCCAGAGACCAGAGAAGGTGAATCAACGATGATCATTCCGGGCAAACATCGCTGCGTATTGTTCGATGTCGACGGCACCATTGCCGAGACCGAAGCGCCCGCGCATCTGGCTGCGTTCAATCGCGCGTTTGCCGACGCAGCGCTGCCCTGGCGCTGGAGCCGCGACGACTACCGGCAGCTGCTGAAGACCGCCGGCGGGTATGAGCGGCTGCTGCGCCATGCCGAATTATGTGGCGCCGATGTGGAGGACGCCGGCCTGCGGGCGTCGCTGTGGCAGCTGCATCAGGCGAAGAACCGGCATGTCGCATCGATCATGCAATCCGGCGCCGTGCTGCCGCGTTCGGGCTTCCGCACGCTGGTGATGTCGCTGGCGCTGAACAACATCGCTTGGGGCGTCGTCACAACCACCAGTCGTGCCAACTGGGAAGCGCTGTGGGAACACAGCCTGGCGCCGCTGGTGATCCCCGAGCCGGCAGTCGTGGTCTGCGGCGAGGACGTCAGCGCGAAGAAGCCGGACCCGGAGGCGTATGAGCTGGCGCTGGCGCGACTTGACCTGCGGGCCGAGCGCTGCTGCGCGATCGAAGATTCGCGCAACGGCATGCTCGCCGCTCGGCTGGCCGGTCTCGCGGTGGCCATCGTGAAGAGCGAATTTTTCCGCGACGAGCATTTCGGCGAGGCGCAGATCGTCGTCGACGAGCTGAACGAACTGGTGCCGGCGATGCTGGGGCAGGCAGGGACGATCGGCACAGGCAATACGTTCAGCGCAGGTACAGGGCGAGCCGTGCTGCAGCCCGCACTGCGCTGATGAGCGCGTCTAATGCCTGGCGCTCACATCAGCCCGTTCAATTGCACGATGGTCCAGTTCAGGTAAGCGGCAAAAGCCACCCATAGCAGGTAGGGCAGCATCAGCACCGACGACAGGGGCGAGTAGCGCCACACCAGCCGGATCAGCAGCGCAATCGACAGCCACAGCGGCAGCACTTCCAGCAGTGCCAGGTCCGGGCGCTTTAACGTGAAGAAGATCACGCTCCACAAAATGTTCAGCACCAGGTTCAGCGCCAGCGCGCCGAGAAAATAACGGCGCTCAGCGGCACTGCCGCGTCGCCATGCGCGCACGCCGGCGGTCGCGGTCAGCACATAGATGGTCGTCCAGGCTGGCCCGAACAGCCAGTCCGGCGGCTGCCATGACGGCTTGATCAGTGCGTAGTACCAGGGGCCGATATCGGTCGCCGCGCCGCCGACGCCGCCGACCACGATGGCCAGCAGCACAGCGACAAGTATGGGACGGGCAGAGGAGTGAGGTTGTCGTGACACGGTCGCTTCAGGGCCTTAGTGAACGTTGTTTGGAAATCGTGCTGGCTGACGGGCAGAGCATGCCAGTGCATCGCGCCGGCCGTCCAGCTCGACTGGTGTTTGCTCGACAGGGGCGCTTAGTTGGTACAGCTTTCGCTCGGGTACTGTGCCGACATGCTGTAAAACCTTTGAATATTACCTTTGGTCTGTGCGAACAGCGAGTCGCCAAGGGTTTGGATGATGTGGCCATGGCGGCTACCGACAGCGTAGAGCAATGAGCCAAAGTTCGTGCAGGACGGTACGGACAATTGCAGATCTGAGTCCCATCGGACAGATGCCCTCGCCGCAGTCCTGATGTGCCGCGGTCGGGGGCCATTGGCCGTGCCAAAGAAAAAGGTGATCGGGCAAGTATGACCTGTCGGTAACCTGCCAGATTGACTCGCAGTTGCCGCTTTTTATAAAGCGATCGTCGGGGGAATTCGTCAGACGGTTACGTATTCACCGCAGAATATGCGGTGAATATCGTCGCATTCACCGCAACCTGTCGATCAGGTCAGAGCCGCGAAAAGACGATGCGACGGAAATTGCCAATATCTACATCGCCCCCGTTTCAACCCCGCTTCAGACCTTCGCCAGCCCAAGCAAATGCGCCATGTCCTTGAAGAAAATCTTCACGTGCGCCATCGGCTTCTTCCTCACCAATTCCTTGTTCATGTACGCATCGAAGGTGAGCTTCTGCACGTCCTTGTCGCGGCACATCGCCACGAAGCGCTCGCGGCGGCGGTCGCTCGAATACCAGAACCACTGCATCACGCCCAGGACCCAGAACACCTTGCCGTGCGCACGCATGAACTGCTTGCGCGCCTGCGCGAGGCAGTGCGCATCGCCGGTCGCAAGGAAGCGCTCGGCCGCATCGGCCGCCAGCCGTCCGCCGGCCATCGCATAGTAAATGCCTTCGCCGGACGACGGCGCGACCACGCCGGCAGCATCGCCGGCCAGCACGACGTTACGGCCATTGTCCCAGCGCGGCAGTGGCTTCATTGGCAGTGGCGCGCCTTCGCGGCGTATGGTCTCGGCGTCGGCCAGCCCGACTGCGGCGCGCAGTGCCCCGGTGGCGGTGCGCAATGAAAAACCCTTGTCAGCCGTGCCGGAGCCGATCGACAGCGTGTCGCCGTGCGGGAAGACCCAGCCATAAAAGTCGGGCGACAGCTGGCCCTGATAAAACACATCGCAGCGCGTGCCGTCATAGCCGGCGGGCTTGACGGCCGGCGCACGCACAATCTCGTGGTAGGCGAATACATAACGGGTTTTGTTCGCGCCCGGAACCGATTGCTGTGCCACCGCCGAGCGCGCGCCGTCGGCGCCGATCACGCAGCGCGCGCGGACACTGTGCTGGCCGTCGTCGCCGCTGTAGAGAATCTCTGCGCTGCCATCCTCGCACTGGCTGATACGGCTGAACTTGCCGTTGCGCCGCATCGCGCCGGACGATGCCGCGCGTTCGCGCAACCATTCGTCGAAATGCTCACGGTCGACCAGCCCGACGAAGCCGTCCTCGATCGGTATGTCCACTTGCGCGCCGCTGGGCGCGACCATGCGCGCCGAGCGCGCCTTGGCGACCAGCAGATGGTCAGGGATATTGAAGTCTTTGATCGCTCGCGGCGGAATCGCGCCGCCACAGGGCTTGATGCGTCCGGCGCGGTCCAGCAGCATCACCCGCCGGCCGTGCAGTGCCAGCTCATGCGCTGCTGTGGCGCCGGCAGGTCCGCCGCCGACGATGATTACATCGAATGTTTCGGTCATGGCGGCCTCCGCGTCGGCGATCAATGTTCAGGAATAGGAAGGGTATGACGGTCCGACAGTGCGTATGCGCGGTGCCGGACTGCCTGCCAGCGGTATGCGCAGTGCCAGCAGCGCCGACGCAATGAACAGCAGCGCTTCCAGCGCAAAGACGCTGCCGTAGGCCGCGCCGTTCGAGGCGATCAGCCAGTGCGCGAGATCGCTGGCAGCGGTGCCGGCCAGCCCGCCGAAGCCGAAGGCAATCGCCTGCGCCGCACCCCACAGGCCCATGCGCACGCCTTCGCGCTGCGCGCGGCCTTCGGTGGCCAGCCGCATCATTTGTCCGATCGCAGCGATCGAGAATGCGCCATTGGCCGCGCCCATCAGGAATACATTGGCCTTCAGCGGCCACGGCGCGCCGACATGGCCGGCCACCGCCAGCCCGGCGAGCGCACACGCGGACGCGATGCAACCGCCGACGCACCACAGTCGCAAGGAGCCCGCCCGCCCGCGCAGCCAGCGGCTGCCCGCAGCCGCCACCAGCAGCATGCCGGCCAGCACGCCGCCGTGCTGCACGCCGGACAGGCTGGTCGACTCACCCGGCGTGAAGCCAAACACGCTGCCGGCAAAGGGCTCGAGGATCAGGTCCTGCGCGCTGTACGCCAGCATCGATATGAAAATGAATACGGTGAACTGCCGCGCCGCCGATTCCTGCCAGACATCGGCCAGTGCGGCGCGGAAGCTGACCGCGCGCGCCGGCATGCGCTGCACCGCCGGTTGCGCCGGGTCTGTCTCGAGCCGGAACAGCGCCAGCAGTGTGACCGACAGCGCCAGCGCGCAGACCGTCGCCGTCACGCCTAGCAGCCGCATCGGCGAATACGGGTCGAGCAGCTTGCCGGCCACGCCAGCGGTGACAGCAAAGCCGGTGATCATCATCAGCCAGACAATGGTCGCGGCGGCTGCGCGCCGCTCGCTGGCCACGCGCATGGCCAGCAGCACCAGCAGTGACGTGCCGGCAGCCCCGACGCCCAGGCCGATCAGCACGAAGCCGGCCATCGCCAGCAGTATGCACAGCGCCGGCGACGACGGCATCCAGACCGTGGCCAGCGTCGCGCACAGCGCGCCGGCCGCCAGCACCGCCATGCCGCCAATGATCCATGGCGTGCGGCGCGCGCCCTGATCAGAGCCGTGCCCCATGCGCGGCCGCGATACCTGCACCAGATAATGCAGGGCGACCAGCGCGCCGGGCAGCATCGCCGGCAGCGCCAGCTCGACGACCATGACGCGGTTCAGTGTGGACGTCATCAGCACCACGATCGCACCGAGCGACGCCTGCACCAGGCCCAGCCGTACGACCTGCAGCCATCCGAAGCGTTTGTCCATGATCAATCTCCCAGGCTGCGCAGCGCGAAGGCTGCGATCATCATGCCGCTCACCAGCAGCGGCACGCCGAAGGCCGACAGCCGCAGCGCGCGCGCGACCGGCGCCGCGACGAACCATTTCATCAGTTGTGCCTGGCCGGCCAGCAGCGCTGTCACGCTCGCCGCATGCCACGGCTTGCCCCAGACGAGCAACAGCGCAATGACCGCCACTTGCGGCAGTACCATCACCCAGCAGGCAGTGCGCGCCGCGCGGTCAACGCCGAGCTGTACCGGCAGCGAAGCGACGCCCATCTGGCGGTCGCCCGCCACGGACTTGAAATCGTTGAGGGTCATGATGCCGTGCGCAGCAATGCTGTACAGCAGCGCCAGCAGCAGCGAGCCTGCGCCCGGCATGGCGCCGCCGGCCATCACGGCCGCGCCCGTCAGCCACGCGAGACCTTCGTATGACAGGCCGCAGGCCGCATTGCCGAGCCAGCCATTGTTCTTCAGCCGCAGCGGCGGTGCGCTATAAGCCCAGGCGAGCAGCAGGCCGGCCACCGCCGCGCCAAAGCCCCACGGCCCGAGCAGGGTTGCCACCAGCAGCGACAGCGCGGTCCACAGTATGGCGATATACAGCCCCCAGCGGCCGGGCATGCGGCCTGACGGTATCGGCCTCTGAGGTTCGTTGATGGCGTCGACATGACGGTCAAACCAGTCATTCACGGCCTGGCTGCTCGCGCACACCATCGGACCGGCGAGGATGATGCCGACCGCAATCAGCGGCCATTGCAGGTCAATTGCTACGCCCGAGGCCACCACGCCGCAGGCAAAAGCCCACATCGGCGGAAACCAGGTAATCGGTTTCAGCAGCTCGGCGACAGCAGACAGGGAAGGGCGTGCCATGCGGACGATTGTGGCACGCAGAAGAAATCAATGTCAATAAAAGTTGACATTGATGGTGTATGGAGAAATTTACTAAGCCCGGCCGTGAAAGCCTGCCTATTTTTCCTCAGTTGCGAGGTTGCCGATGCCGAACTGCCGCATTTTCACGTACAGGCTCTGGCGCGACAGGCCGAGTACTTCGGCGGCGGTGGCGCGGTTGTCCTGCGTGAGCTGCAGCGCGGCCTCGATGCACAGGCGCTCGATCAGGTCGGTGGTCTCGCCGACGATCTCGCGCAACGGTACGCGGCCGACCAGTTCGGTCAGCTGCTCGGCCGAGCGCGGCAGATCGAGCTTGCCATTGTCGGCGGCCGCCAGGCGGCGGCCGATGTCACGGATAGTGAAGCCCAGCCCCGGCATCTCGCCCTGCGGCACCGACACTGCGGAAATTTCCACCGGACTGGCGATGCCGTTCTCATTGCGCAGCGTGGTCGCGAACAGCCGCACCGTGCCGCGCTGGCGCAGATTGGCCAGCAGGACATTCAGGTCGACGCCGGCGCGGCCAAGCCAGCGATCGAGCGATTCGCCCAGCGCCAGGTCGGAACGCGGCAGCTGCACCATCTCGGCAAACGCGCGGTTCACCGCAATGATGTCGCCGTCGGTGTTGGTGATGACGAACGCGTCGGGTGTCTGCTCCAGTACGCGCAGCACCACTTCGGCGCGCGCGTCGCCAATGGCGTCCTGCGCGGACGCCGCACCCGCTACGCGCAACAGCAGCAGCTCGCCGCCTTCTTCGTGCATCATCGACACCGACAATGTCACGCGCTGTTTTGTAAGCTTGATCGGCAGCTGGTCAGGCTTGCCGGTGGCAAGCACGCTGTCGAGCAGCTTCGCGGCCGCCGGCCGCGCCGGTGCATCGATGCAATCGAGGAAAGCGCGTCCGACCAGTTTGTTCGCGCTACCGCCGAGCACGGTCGCAGCGGCCGGATTGGCCTCGACGATCTTCAGGCTCTTGCCGTCCACCACCAGCACGCTTTCACCGGTGAGGTCGAACAAGGTGCGGTAGCGCGATTCGAGATGGCGCAGCCGCAAATAGTCGCGCTCGAGCGCCTGCTGTGCATCGACCAGCTGCTGCTGCAACTCGGCCTGCGCGCGCAGGTCGCGCCCCAACGCAATCACGCGGCCTTTCGGGCCGACGCCGATCGCGCAGAACGACAGCGCGAGATCGGCGCCGTCTTCGGAAGGAATGTTTACCTGGCGCCAGACGACGCGCGCGTCGTCGGCGGCGTCATCGAGCATGCGCGAAATCTTTGCCTTGCTCTCGAGGGTGACCAGGTCGGCCCAGCGCTTGCCGACCCAATGGCGCATGCCGCCGCTGGCGGTCAGTACCGGGCTGATCGACGATACGTCGCGGATGATGCCGCCGGCGTCCAGCACGAGCACCAGGTCGGCGCTGGCGGAAAGCAGCGCAACGATGGCGTCCGGTCCGAGGCCGGAGAGCGACTGCTTAGGAGTTTCAAAGGTAGACACGTGGGTTTGGCCGACTGATGTTCGCATGGATCCTGGCTTGCCGGCCCGTCCCATACGGACCTGATAAATGTTACTGACGAGTCGGATTGTGACTGCGTTTGTGATTTTTATCAATCACATTACATCAGCGAGTGTCAATTAAGCCTGACTAATTTGATCGTAGTCAATTTAGCCGGACGTCTTGCTGTATCTGGACCAGTCGCGCGGCCAGCATCAGTGCCGCCGGCGCATCGGTGGCCGTGCCGTCGGCGCCGATCATGTCGCACAGCTCAGGCCGGCTCAGCAACAGCGGCCCGCCGACCAGCACCACGAGGCGCGGATTCTGCGAGGTCTTGCGCGCTGCGCGTATCGTTTTTTCAAGGTCGCCGACTTCGCTGTCCATACTGGCCGACAGCCCGAACACGTCGAACCAGTGCGATGACAGCGTCGACTGGGTCAGTCCTGGCTCAGGCGAAGGAATGCACAGCGCAATCCAGCCATCGCGGCGGAAAAATTCCGACAGCACCGACAGTCCCAGCGTGTGCTGCTGGCCGGGCAGGGTGGCCAGCAAGATGCGCCGCTCGCCCGAGCGCTGCGATTTCAGTCCGGCGTTCGCATGGAAAGACGGGCTCAGCTCATGCATCATGCCGCGGATGCGCCAGAGGCCCAGCGTCACTTGCGAGAAGCTGCACTGGTCAACCAGCCACATGTCGCCGAGCAGACGCGCGGCCGGCGCAAACAGTTCGAGATAGATCGCATCGAGCGGCACGCCGCGCACGCAATGCGCGTCAAGCAGCAGTTCCGCGGGCTCGCGCGAAGGATCCAGCAAGGTCTGCGCAAATACCTCGACATCGACCGGCAGGATCGCTGCAACATGGAGCGCAGCGCCACCAGCGCGGTGCGCATTGATCAGACGAGGAATGATTTCGGACTCGACCAGTGACAAAAATCGTCGTCCGCTGGTGTCGTCGATGACGGATAGGAGAGGCTTGTCGCCGCGCGACTTGAGTGATTTGCCCATGAAGTCTCCTGCTACGCGCGGGACCGTGACTGCGCCGTGAATCCGGGCTGGCGCCAGGCAAATCCTCTCTTGCGGCGATCGCAATTGGATTGGAATAAATGTTATGACGGATTGCTTTTTCGCAACCGTTCTTATCTTTGTACGCTCAGTAAGTCGGTGTGTCAAAAAAATCTAAATCGCAACTTGCCTGATCGGTGTGCAAGTGTCAACAAAAACTTACGTAATAAAAGATTGACACAATCGCCGTGCCGGTCCTACAGTCGCATCCATGGCCTTTCACGGGCGGAGACATGGCGATGCAGAGAACGAGTCCAGGGACGACAGAATCCCGACCGCTGTACACGGCAGCTGAGCGCGCCCGTCGCGACGCTACGCGCTGGACCCTGGTGCAGGGCATCCTGGCGCCGGTGCAGTTCGCGGCGTTTGCGGTCAGCCTTGTGCTGGTGCTTTGCTTTCTGGCGACTGGCGAAGGACAAACGGCCGCGACCGTCTCCATCATCATCAAGACCTTGCTGCTGTACGCGATCATGGTCACCGGCTGTATCTGGGAGAAGGTGGTGTTCGGCCGTTACCTGTTCGCGCCGAGCTTCTTCTGGGAAGACGTGTTCAGCATGCTGGTGCTGGCGCTGCACACCGGCTACCTGGTGGCGCTGTTCACCGGTAGCCTTGCGGTGCGCGATCAGATGTTGCTGGCCCTGGCCGCGTACGCGGCCTATGCCATTAATGCCACGCAGTTCCTGCTGAAACTGCGCGCGGCGCGGCTGCAATCCGATGCACGGGCGCGCGGGGTGGCCGCATGAGCGCCGTCATCCCCATCGCCGCCGACCATGGCTGCGCCGACCTGCCGGTGCTGCGTGAGCGCGGCCAGCGCGAAGTTTTTTGCGGGCTGACCGGCATCATCTGGCTGCACCGAAAAATTCAGGATGCCTTCTTTCTCGTGGTCGGCTCACGCACCTGCGCGCACCTGATCCAGTCGGCCGCCGGCGTCATGATTTTCGCCGAGCCGCGCTTTGCCACGGCGATCATCGATGAACGCGACCTTGCCGGCATCGCCGACGCGAATGATGAGCTCGATCGTGTCGTACGCCGCCTGCTCGAGCGGCGCCCTGACATCCGGCTGTTGTTCCTGGTTGGCTCCTGTCCGTCGGAGGTCATCAAGCTCGATTTGTCGCGTGCGGCGCAGCGGCTGTCGCGCGAGTTCCTGCCGAATGTGCGCGTGCTGAACTATTCGGGCAGCGGCATCGAGACGACCTTTACCCAGGGCGAAGACGCCTGCCTTGCCGCGCTTGCGCCGCAACTGCCGGCTGCAGGCGCCAACGATCCGGCCTCCTTGCTGGTGGTCGGCTGTCTGCCGGACGTGGTGGAAGACCAGTTCGCGCGGCTTTTTGCCGCCATTGGCGTGCCACGCGTACAGTTCTTTCCGCCGCGCTCATCGCGCGCGCTTCCGCCGGTCGGGCCGAACACGCATGTCCTGCTCGCGCAGCCCTTTCTCGGCGACACGGCGCGTGCGCTCGAGCAGCGCGGCGCGCGGCGTATCGCTGCACCGTTCCCGTTCGGTGTCGAAGGCACGACCGCGTGGCTGAAAGCCGCTGCCGATTTGTTCGGCATTGCCGCAACCGATTTCGAGCGCGCGACACAGCCGGCCCGCGAGCGCGCGCAGTTGTCATTGCAGCGGCATCGCGAGACGCTGCAAGGCAAGCGCATTTTCTTCTTCCCTGATTCGCAGCTCGAGATACCGCTGGCGCGCTTCCTTGCCCGTGAGCTCGGCATGCAGCTGACCGAAGTCGGCACGCCGTATCTGCATCGCGAGCACTTGCGGCAAGAACTGGCATGGCTGCCGGCACAGACCGCGCTGTCGGAAGGGCAGGACGTGGACAAACAGCTCGATCGCTGCCGCTCGCTCGCACCGGACCTGGTGGTCTGCGGCCTGGGGCTGGCCAATCCGCTCGAGTCCGAGGGTCTCACCACCAAATGGGCGATCGAACTGGTGTTCTCGCCGGTGCACGGCTATGAACAGGCGGCCGACCTGGCCGGGCTGTTTGCACGGCCGCTGAAGCGCCGCGCGATGCTGACTCGGGAGGCGGTATGCAGCTGACCGTCTGGACCTACGAAGGCCCGCCGCATGTCGGCGCGATGCGCATTGCCACCGCGATGCGCGACGTCCATTACGTGCTGCATGCACCGCAGGGCGATACTTATGCCGACCTGCTGTTCACCATGATCGAGCGGCTGCCGCAGCGCCCGCCCGTCACCTACACCACCTTCCAGGCGCGCGACCTCGGCAGCGATACGGCCGAGCTGTTCAAGACTGCGGCGCGCGATGCTTATGAGCGCTTTCGTCCGCAGGCGATGCTGGTCGGCGCTTCCTGCACCGCCGAGCTGATCCAGGACGATCCGGCCGGCCTGGCCGCCGCGCTGCGGCTGCCCGTGCCGGTGGTGCCGCTTGAGCTGCCGTCGTACCAGAAAAAGGAAAATTGGGGAGCGGCCGAGACCTTCTATCGAATAGTGCGGACTCTGGCGCAGCCCCGCAGTGAGCACCGTGAGGGCGAAGCAACCGGCCGTAGCTGCAACATTCTCGGTCCGGCCGCGCTGGGCTTCCGCCATCGCGACGATCTGATCGAAGTGCGCCGGCTGCTGGAGCGACTGGGCGTGCGCGTGAATGTGGTGGCGCCGCTGGGCGCGTCGCCGGCCGATCTGGCACGACTGACCGACGCCGACTTCAATGTCGTGATGTATCCGGAAATCGCGCAGTCCGCCGCCGCCTGGCTGCAGAAGCAGCATGGCATGCCGTTCACCACCATCGTGCCGATCGGCGCGCAGGCCACGCGTGAATTTATCAGCGAGGTCGCGCAGCTGGCCGGGCTGACGGAGATTCCCGCCGTCGAAGACGACGCCTCGCGCGCGCCCTGGTATGCGCGCTCGGTCGATTCCACTTACCTGACCGGCAAGCGCGTGTTCGTGTTCGGTGACGCCACGCATGCGATCGCCGCCGCGCGCATCGCGTCCGAGGAGCTGGGTTTCGAAGTGGTCGGTCTCGGCACCTACAGCCGCGAGTTCGCGCGCGAGGTGCGTGCTGCCGCTGCACGCTATGGCGTCGACGCGCTGATCACGGACGACTATCTGGAGGTTGAAGCGCGCGTCAGCGAACTATCGCCCGAGCTGGTGCTCGGCACGCAGATGGAGCGCCATATCGCCAAGCACCTCGGCCTGCCGTGCGCGGTGATCTCCGCGCCGGTCCATGTGCAGGATTTTCCGGCACGGCACTCGCCGCAAATGGGATTCGAAGGCGCGAACGTGATCTTCGACAACTGGGTGCATCCGCTGATGATGGGACTGGAAGAGCACCTGCTGGCGATGTTCCGCGAAGACTTTGAATTTCATGACGGCGCTGCGCCCTCGCACCTGGGCAAGGCCGCAGCGCCACGGACCGCGTCACCGATACCTGAGCTTGTTGCCACCGCCGTGGCCGAATCGGCGAATGCCGCTGTCGGAATGCCGGCGTGGACCGCCGAGGCCGAGAAGGAGCTCGGCAAGATCCCGTTCTTCGTGCGCGGCAAGGCGCGCCGGAATACCGAGCGCTTTGCGCAGCAGAGCGGCCTGCACACCATTACCGTTGAGACTCTCTATGACGCGAAAGCCCACTTCGGCCGCTGACGCGACAAGTCTGCGCGTGGCCATCGTCACGATGGACAGCCATCTGGCCGGCACCGTCGCGCGCGCGAACCGGTTGTTGCAGCAGCGGCTGCCCGGCGTCACCGTCACCGTGCATGCGGCGTCCGCCTGGGCAGACCATCCTGCCGAGCTGGCGCGCTGCATCGACGATATCGGCAGTGCGGACATTGTGCTGGCGGCGATGCTGTTCATGGAAGAGCATTTCCTGCCGGTGCTGCCGGCGCTGAAGGCACGGCGCGACGCATGCGACGCGATGGTCTGCATCATGTCGGCCGGTGAGGTCATGCGATTGACCCGCCTCGGCCGCTTTTCGATGGACGGCAGCACACGCGGCCCGCTGGCGTTCCTGAAGAAGCTGCGCGGCAAGCCGGACGAGGGCAAGCCTGCCGCCAGCGCCGGTGCGCAGCAAATGAAGATGTTGCGCCGGCTGCCCAAGCTGTTGAGATTTATCCCCGGCACCGCGCAGGATGTACGCAGCTATTTTCTCGTGCTGCAGTACTGGCTGGCCGGCTCGGAAGAGAACATCGCCGGCCTGGTACAGCTGCTGGTCAATGGTTATGCCGACGGCGAGCGCAAGCCACTGCGCGGCAAGGCGCCGGCCGATGCGCCGATCGAATATCCGGACGTCGGCCTCTATCATCCGCGCATGAAGGGCAGTGGCGTGCATAAGGGCATGTCGGACCGGCTTGAGCGCGTGCCTGCCATTGCCGGCAGCACCGGCACCGTCGGCCTGCTGTTGATGCGTTCGTATCTGCTGGCTGGCAATGCGCGGCATTACGACGGCGTGATCGCCGCGCTTGAGGCACGTGGGCTGTCGGTGCTGCCTGCGTATGCCAGCGGGCTCGATGCGCGGCCGGCGGTCGAAGCCTTCTTCATGCGCGATGGCCATGCCCGCGTGGATGCGGTGGTGTCACTGACCGGATTCTCGCTGGTCGGCGGTCCCGCCTATAACGACGCACGCGCGGCCGAAGATATGCTGGCAGCGCTGGATGTGCCGTATATGGCGGTGTCGCCGGTCGAATTCCAGACGCTCGAGCATTGGGGCGCATCGGACCGTGGCCTGTTGCCGGTCGAAGCGACGATGATGGTCGCGCTGCCGGAGCTCGACGGTTCCAGCGGCTCCATGGTCTATGGCGGCCGCAGCGATGCCGCCGGCCGTGCCTGCACCGGCTGTAGCCGTGCCTGCACCTTCAAGCCGGCGGACGGCGCGCATGACATGCAAACCTGCAGCGAGCGCGCCGACATGCTGGCCGCACGCGTCGCTCGCCTGATCGCGTTGCGCCAGCGCGAGCGCGCAGAGCGCAAGGTCGCGGTCGTGCTGTTCAACTTCCCGCCGAATGCCGGTAGCACCGGCACGGCCGCGTTCCTGTCGGTGTTCGAGTCGCTGTACAACACGCTGGCGGCGATGCAGCGATCAGGCTATACAGTCACGCTGCCGGCCGATGTCGATGCGCTGCGCCATGCAGTATTGAAAGGCAATGCCGAGCATTACGGCGCGCCGGCGAATGTGTTCGCGAAAGTCAGTGCAGACGAGCACGTACGGCGCGAGACCTGGCTGCGCGACATCGAGGCGCAATGGGGGCCGGCGCCGGGCCGGCACCAGACCGACGGCCGCAACATCCTGTTGCTGGGCGCAAGCTTCGGCAACGTGCTGGTCGCGGTGCAGCCGGCGATGGGCATCGAAGGCGACCCGATGCGCCTGCTGTTCGACAAAGGCTTTGCGCCCACGCATGCGTTCTCGGCGTTCTATCGCTACCTGCGCGACGATTTCAAGGCCGATGCGGTACTGCATTTCGGCACCCACGGTGCGCTGGAATTCATGCCTGGCAAGCAGTCCGGCATGTCGGGCGCCTGCTGGCCGGATCGGCTGATCGCCGACCTGCCGAACATCTACCTGTATGCAGCCAACAATCCGTCCGAAGGCACCATCGCCAAGCGCCGCGCGAATGCCACGCTGGTGTCGTATCTGACGCCGCCGGTGGCCGAGGCCGGCCTGTACCGCGGGCTGACCGATCTGAAGGCCGCGCTGAACCGCTGGCGCCTGACCGGCCCTGAAGACGCGCATGAGCAGGCCGAGCTGGCCGCTTTGATCCACGCGCAGGCCGTCGCGCTCGACCTCGCCGCTGCCGATCCGGCATGGGAAGCACACAACATCCGCGAGATCGCTGCGCTGAACGACGCTGTGCTCGAGCTCGAATACACGCTGATCCCACACGGCCTGCATGTGGTCGGCCGTGCGCCCACGCTGGAAGAGCGTATTGACATGCTGGCCGCGATCGCCGAATCGGCACACGGCGCCAAGGTGGACGACGCGTTGCGTGCGGCGATTCGTTCGCTGCTGACGGGCGAAGCGCTGACGCTGGATGACGTGCAGCGCGCGCTACTGCAGAAGCTCGCACACAGCAGCGACCTGATGAGCGAATCGTTCGAGCTCGACGGCCTGCTGGCCGCGCTCGACGGCCGCTATGTGCGGCCCGCACCGGGCGGCGACCTGATGCGCACGCCGGACATTTTGCCGGCCGGTCGCAACCTGCATGGCTTCGATCCTTTCCGCCTGCCGAGCGCGTACGCGGTGCAGGACGGCGCGCGCCAGGCGGCGCGGCTGCTCGAGCGGCACTGGCAGGACACCGGCAGCTTCCCCGAGTCCATCGCAATGGTGTTGTGGGGTACCGATAACCTGAAGAGCGAAGGCGGACCGATTGCGCAGGCATTGGCACTGATGGGCGCGGCACCACGCTTCGACACCTATGGCCGCCTTGCCGGTGCGCACCTGCTGCCATTGCCTGAATTGGGCAGGCCGCGCGTGGACGTGATGATCACCCTGTCGGGCATCTTCCGCGACCTGCTGCCGCTGCAGATCCGCCTGCTGGCCGAAGCCGCGTTGCTGGCCGCCGAGGCCGACGAGCCGCCTGAACAGAATTTCATCCGCAAGCATGCGCTGGCCTATATTGACCAGCACGGCGGCGATTTGCAGACGGCCGCACTGCGCGTGTTCGGCAATGCCGAGGGCGCGTACGGTGCGAACGTAAACCATTTGATCGACTGCAGCCGCTGGGACGACGAAGACGAACTCGCCGAGACCTACACCAGCCGCAAGGGCTTTGCGTATGGCACCAGCGGCCGGCCGCTGGCGCAGCCGGCGCTGCTGAAAAGCGTGCTCGCGCAGGTCGAGCTGGCCTACCAGAATCTCGATTCGGTCGAGGTCGGCGTCACCACCATCGATACCTATTTCGACACCCTCGGCGGCATCAGCCGCGCGGTCAAGCGCGCCAAAGGGCCGGATGCGCAGATCGCGCCGGTCTACATCGGCGACCAGACACGTGGCGGCGGTGCAGTGCGCACCCTGACCGAGCAAGTGGCGCTGGAGACGCGCACGCGCATGCTGAACCCGAAGTGGTACGAGGGCATGCTCGCGCACGGGTATGAAGGCGTGCACCAGATCGAGCTGCACCTGACCAACACCATGGGCTGGTCGGCCACCACCGGGCAGGTACAGCCCTGGGTCTATCAGCAGCTGACACAGACCTTCCTGCTCGACCCCGACATGCGCGAACGGCTGGCACGGCTGAACCCGTCGGCATCGGCTCGTGTGGCCAGCCGGCTGATGGAAGCCTGTGAACGACAGTATTGGACGCCGGACGACGACACGCTGGAAGCGATGCGGCGCGCCGGCGAAGAGCTGGAAGACCGGCTTGAAGGAATCAACGAGGGAGTCAACTAATGAACGTCAGCAAGGTGCCTGTCAGCGAGATCCGCCGCGAGCGGTCGGGAGACGGCGAGGGCAGTGTGCAGGTGTCGCTCGACCCGAGCGTGAAGATCGGCAATGCCAAAGTGTTCGCCATCTACGGCAAGGGCGGCATCGGCAAGAGCACCACGTCGTCCAATCTGTCGGTCGCGTTCTCAAGGCTCGGCAAGCGCGTGCTGCAGATCGGCTGCGACCCGAAGCATGATTCCACCTTCACCCTCACCAAGAAGCTGATGCCGACCGTGATCGACGTGCTCGAATCAGTCGACTTCCACAGTGAAGAACTGCGTGTCGAGGATTTTGTCTTCCAAGGCTACGGCGGCGTGATGTGCGTGGAGGCCGGCGGTCCGCCGGCGGGCACCGGTTGCGGCGGCTATGTGGTCGGCCAGACGGTGAAGCTGCTGAAAGAACATCATCTGCTGGACGATACCGACGTCGTTATTTTCGACGTGCTCGGCGACGTGGTGTGCGGCGGCTTTGCCGCACCGTTGCAGCATGCCGACCGCGCGCTGATCGTCACCGCCAACGATTTCGATTCGATCTTCGCGATGAACCGCATCGTGCAGGCCATCGGCGCGAAGGCAAAGAACTACAACGTCCGCCTCGGCGGCGTGATCGCAAACCGCTCGGATGCGACCGACCAGATCGACAAGTTCAATGAGCGCATTGGCCTGAAGACCATGGCGCACATACCGTCGCTCGACGTGATCCGGCAGAGCCGGTTGAAGAAGGCGACGCTGTTCGAAATGGACGAGTCGCCGGAAGTACTGGCGGTGCAGCGCGAATATCTGCAGCTGGCCGCGAAGCTGTGGGCCGGCACCGATCCGCTCGCTTGCCAGCCAATGAAAGACCGCGACATTTTCGACCTGCTCGGCTTCGACTGAATTGCGACTGATCGCGGACCGACTGATCTATGGAAAGGCAGACCATGGAAGACACGCGCTATTTAAAAAAACGCGAGCGGCTGGCGGAATATTTTGACCGCACCGCCGCCGATCAATGGGCGAAGCTGACGTCGGACGCACCGGTGTCCGGCATCCGCAAGACCGTGCGCGCCGGCCGCGACCGCATGCGCGCGACGCTCTTGTCCTGGTTGCCGCAAGACCTGCAGGGCCGTCGCATCCTCGATGCCGGCTGCGGCACTGGCGCGCTCGCCTGCGAGCTGGCCGAGCGCGGTGCGCAGGTGGTAGCGGTCGATCTGTCCGCGACCATGGTGCAGCTGGCACGCGAGCGCCATCCGAATGCGCTGCATGATGGCCGGCTGCAGTTCATTTCCGGCGACATGCTGTCGGCTGCCTACGGCAAGTTCGATCATGTGGTCGCAATGGACTCGATGATCCATTACGAGCTGGGCGACCTTGTCAAAGGGCTGGCTGGTCTGGCCGCGCGCACCACCGGCTCGCTGCTGTTCACCTTCGCGCCGAGCAATCCGATTCTGGCGACGATGATCCGCGTCGGCCGGCTGTTTCCGCGCAGCGAACGCGCGCCCTTTATCGAGCCGGTGCCCGAGCCGGCGATGCGCGGCGCCATCCGGGGAACGCCGGGGCTGAACAGCTGGCAGGTGGCGCGCACCGAAAAAATTTCCAGCGGCTTCTACACATCACAGGCAATGGAGATCCGGCCATGAATCACTTTATCGAACTGATGCTCGCGCTGTTCTGGACCGGCTATGTCGCGCTGATGTGGCGGCTCTTGCGCGGACCCGCGAACGACGCCGTCGAGACCCTCGAGCTATCGCAAGGAGAGACCGTATGCACCACGCAGCCCGTGAAATAAGCTCGGTCGAGGACGCAGCCCGTAAGGCCGTCACCGACAACCTGTTCGCGCCGCGCTTCTACACGACCGACTATGCGGCGATGGACGCGCTGAATATCGAGCCGGTGCGCGCCGAATGGGACGCGATGATGGCCGAGTACGAAGGCGACAACAACCACGACCATTTCCAGCGCGATGCCGGCTTTGCCGACGAAGCCCTGGCGCTGGCGTCGAAGATGCCGCCCGAACTGAAGCAGGAATTTCTCGATTTTCTGGTCAGCTCGCTGACGTCTGAATTTTCCGGCTGCGTGCTGTACAACGAGATCAAGCGCAACGTCAGCAACCCCGACATCAAGCAG
>JACCDT011954691.1_pt1 | contig 26692 bp, 27 predicted proteins | sample 7446291 | NCBI WGS metagenome assembly JACCDT01 (sample SAMN15323446, study PRJNA562643) | freshwater metagenome | isolation source: river surface water | place: USA:Blue River Watershed | collected 2017-08-17 | reverse complement strand
TTGCTGGCTTTGGTGGCGGTTCAGGTACAACAACGTATGCAGAAAACATTGGTGTAATGGCTGCAACTCGTGTCTATTCAACAGCTGCATATTGGATTGCAGGAGTTGGCGCGATCGGTCTTTCATTGTCACCTAAGTTTGGTGCAGTATTGAGCGCAACACCTGTCGGTGCTCTAGGTGGAGTCGGAGTTGCACTGTTTGGAATGATCGGCGTTGTTGGTGCACGTATCTGGATCGAAGGCAAGGTTGATTTTGCTAACTCAACAAACCTATTGATCGCAGGTTCTGCTTTGATTATCGGTATCGCCGATATGTCATGGACACGTGGAGATTACACATTCAACGGAATCATCAATGCAACTTTGGTTGCAATCCTTGGATATCGAATTCTTCACTCAATTGCAGATGCACGAGGCAATAAGTAACATCCCTTCATGATTATTCCTTCGCGGCTTCCTGAGTACTTTGTCGCTGCGATGGTAATTATCTTGGCGCCTGGCCCGAGCGTATTGTTTGTAATCGCTCGGGCCATCGCGTGGGGTCGCAAGACCGCAGTTTTTACAGTCGCCGGAAATGTAACGGGCGCATTTTCTCTCTCAGTTTTTGTAGCACTGGGACTTGGTCCCATCTTGCAACGTTCAGAGCTGGCCTATATTGCGGTGCAATGGGCAGGCGGCCTGTATCTGATCTATCTAGGAATCGACGCGATACGTCATCGCAGTATTCATGCAGCTGACATGACAAATCAGGGTGATGTAGCTCCAACAATTCGCCGATCTATTCGTGATGGTTTTTGGGTTGGTGCTTTAAATCCCAAAGGTGTGGTCTTCTTTGCTGCAGTTCTTCCGCAATTTATCGACCGAGAGCGTGGAAGCGTTACCGCTCAACTGATTCTTTTGGGTGCGATCTTTTCTATCTTGGCCTTTGTATCAGATGGATCATGGGGGTTGCTGGCCGGAACGGCTCGGAACTGGCTGGCAACTGATTCTTCTCGGCTCGAAAAGCTTCGTGCAACTGGTGGCGTGATCATGATTATTTTGGGGCTTTCAGTTCTGTACTCTGCAATTGTCAGTGGTTAAGTACACAATAAGCACATGATCAAACCTGCAAAGCCTGCCCGCGAAAACATCTCTCCATCAGATCTCACCTTTGGTTTATCAACCTGTAAGAGATGCCTTTGGATTAAGTACTGGTTCAAGGTAACTATGCCAGGTGCCTTTCCACTTGTTGGAACGATGGCGGCGTTGCAGGAGGAGCATTTTCAAGGTGCTGATATGCCAACAATTGATCCATCACTTCGCCCAGGCAAGGTCACAAAGTGGGGCGAGTGGGTAAAGAGCAAGCCACTGGTTGTAAATGGAGTGGAAACGCGTTGGAGAATTCTTGGAAAGTACGATCTAGTATCAACTAATGAGGATGGCAGTATCGGCTTAATTGATTGCAAGGTTTCAGATAGTCAGCGTGATAGTGGGCAGTTTTACTCACCTCAGCTTGAAGCCTATGCATACGCACTAGAAAATCCAGCTGCGGGTAAATCTCAAACCGTTGCATCAATGGGCCTTCTTGTTTGGCGACCAACGACAGCGATCGGTACTCATGCCGATGAGTATGGTTTTGGAGTTTTTCAAAAGTATGTCCCCGTTGAAAGGGATCAGGCAAACTTTCTTAAGGTTATTGGAGAGTTTATTGCAGTGCTTGAGGGCGAACTTCCCGATGCAGGCCCAGAGTGTCCAACTTGCAATTACTTAGCTGCACGCAACGCACTGGATTAATCCTCTTCCTGAATCTCTCCTACTTTAATCTTCTTTGGAGCATATATATCAATGTACTCCTGCCCTGACATCGACTGAATTGCATTCATGATTTGATCGGTGACATCTCGTAGGTGGGCTAAATCTGTTGAGTCTCCATCAAAGTACATCGGTTCACCAAAGTGCATCCCGACCCGCTTTACATTGGGAATAACTTTTCCGGTTGGTTGAATCTTGTCGGTGTTAAACATCGCAACTGGAACAACGGGTGCACCTGATTCAATTGCAAGGCGTGCGATTCCTGTGCGTCCCTTATACAAACGACCATCTGGTGAGCGTGTACCTTCAGGATAGATTCCGATGCAATTTCCATCAGCTAAAACCTTGAGCCCGGTAATCAGCGCCGCCTCGCTTCGGCGACCACCAGATCTATCAACTGGAACCTGACCTAAGGCGATAAAGGTAAGTTTCTTGAGCAAACCCTTTGGTCCAGGTGATGTGAAGTACTCACTCTTTGCAAGAAAGGTAACTTTCCGCGGAACAACTAATGGCATAAAGATTGAATCACTAAATGAAAGGTGATTTGAGGCGATGATTACCGGTCCCTTGGATGGAACATGGCGCAGGCCGCGAACTTTGGGACGAAAAGCCAACATTAAAAATGGGGTCAGAAATGCCCGCAAGGTTCCGTAGGGCAGGTTGTTGAACACGGGGCTAATTTAGTGGCTATTGACGACTATGACACTATCTGAGGGTGGGTAATGAGAGAAAAGAACCAGATGGCTTCGATGAGGAGGAGTTAATCCGCTCAGAGTTTGAGTCGATTGTCTCTGGCTTAAATCTGGACCAATCCTCCCCCTCTACCTATCTAGATGAGTTAGATCGCATCGATAAAGAGGGTTTTGTTCAGCCAAACCCCGCACCGCAATCGCCACGAAATTTTTTCCAATCAGCCCGCGATGCAATGACGCGATGGTTTCACCGAAGCAACCGAGATGATGATGGAGCGGCAATATGAGTAATTTTTCTTGGGGTGTCTTAGGACCTGGCGGGATTGCTCGCGCCTTTGCTAAGGATTTATCTCTCTTGAATGGCCATTCGATCGGTGCGATCGGTTCTAGATCTTTGAACAATGCGCAAAGCTTTGCAACTGAATTTGGTGGCACGGCTTATGGAAGTTACGAAGAGCTAGTCAATGACTCAACAATTGATGCAATTTATGTAGCAACTCCTCATCCTGCCCATCATGACAATGTCATTTTGGCACTTAACGCTGGCAAACCTGTTTTGTGTGAAAAGCCTTTTGCTGTGAACGCTGTAGAGGCACAATCAATGGTAGATGCAGCAAAGAGAAACAATGTCGCGCTTATGGAAGCGATGTGGGCACGCTTTTTGCCGCACTATGCAAAGGTCCGTGAAATTATTTCAAGCGGAGTCTTAGGGCCGATTCAATCAATTCATGCAGATCATGGACAAAGACTTGCAGATCAAGGAATCCCACGTTTAGTGCAACCTGAATTTGCAGGAGGTGCCTTGTTGGATTTAGGAATTTACCCGATTTCATTTGCGCATATGATTTTGGGAAATCCCCAATCAATCACATCCTCTGCGGTTTTAACAGAAAAGGGTGTTGATGCACAAACATCCATGGTGTTTACATACGAAAATGGAGCGCAATCAATTTTGACAACAACGATGATTGCCCAAACTCCGTGCCGGGCAGTTGTCGCAGGTTTACATGGCTGGTTAGAAATTGACCGAACCTTTTACAACCCTGCAAGTATGCGCGTGATAATGAATGATGGAAAAACTACCGAGTATGCCAATGGATACAAGGGACACGGATTGCGCGAGCAGGCAGAGATCTTTAAGCAGCTAGTTCAATCAGGAAACTTGGAGTCAGAGATCCTTACCTGGCAGGACACGGTAGATATTATGAAAAGTATGGATGTGGTGCGCCAGCAGATTGGGTTGAAATACCCTTTTGAGAATTAAACTCTCGCTAAATCCGCTACTCCAACTAACCCTGCTTCATTTCCTAACTCAGCGGCAATAAGTTCAGGGTAAGGGTGCTTTCCAGCAAAAGGCATAGTTCGCTCAAGCGCTTCACGAGTTGGCTTTAAAAGAATCTCGCCGGCATCGATTACTCCCCCGCCAATTACTACGCAGGCTGGATCAAGTAACACTGAAAGTGAAGCGATCCCTGCACCCAACCATTGTCCGGTTGTATTAAATGCAGCCAATGCGACCGGATCTCCATCACGTGCTGCATCGGTTATCGCTTGCCCAGTTAAACCGGCGACGGTTCCATCACCACGTGACAAAAGGTTTCGTGCGATTTCAGGGCTTGCATTGATTGCTTCACGAGCATGACGCAGCAATGCATTTCCAGATGCATACTGTTCAAAGCAACCACGAGCTCCACAACCACACAGATGTCCATCAGGAACAACCCGAAGATGACCAAACTCTGCGGCGATTCCAAATGCTCCTCGGTACAAAGATCCGTTGACAACAATTCCGCCACCGATACCTGTACCTACAGTCAACATCATCATATGGTTTTGATTGCGCCCTGCACCAAACTTTGCTTCACCCCATGCTGCAGCGTTTGCATCATTTTCAATTACAACGGGCAAGCCAATCTGAGCGGTTAATTCAGCATCAAGATCAACGCCGTTCCAATCAGCGATGTTGGGTGTTGCCAACATCGTCTTGCGATCTGAGGAAACAAATCCTGCCGCAGAGACTCCGACAGAACTAACCTCAAACTTTTCCATCAACTCTTTAGCGGTATCGGCGATGGTGCGCGTGAGTTCAGCACCACCCTGTCGAGGCGTTTCTTTGCGAGCGGTAGCAAGAATTTTTCCATTCTCATCTACAACCCCACCAAGAACCTTGGTGCCTCCGACATCAATACCGATTGTGTTACCCATCCGAAATTTATGCCTCTAGATGAGATTTGAGTTGGGCAAGTGCTGCATCAATAGTCGCCTTCTCGGCCTTCTGACGCATCATCGCTGGAACCGGCATCGATAGAGAAACTTCGAGTTCATAAGAGACCTCGGTGGTGTCCTCATCAATACTTTTGATTGTGTAAATGCCATCCATACCCGTCAGTAGATCTGCTTCATCCAATGAGAAGGCGAGTTTGTTGGGAGCTTGGCTCCAGTCGTAATCAAGGGTGAGACGATCCTTCATCATTCCGGCATCAATACTCATCTTTACCTTGGTAATGCGACCCTGATCATCTCGAGCCAAGGCTTCGGCGCTCTTGATCTGTGTCGACCACTCTGGATACTTGTCTAAATCGAAAAGCGCCTTTTGAACATCGGCGATAGGGGCGTCGATTGATATTAACGATTTGCTGAGATCTGTCATGGCGCAAGGCTACCCTCTTCCCCTTTTGTCCGCCTCCAAGATAGCGTTCGCCCATGAATGAAATCTCAATCCCTCCACTAGTTCCTTCAGCAACCGCTGGGAACCTCACAAATCTGATCGCTGAACGCGCATGGTTTGAACCAGAGCGCATCACTATGTCTCGCCCATTGGGCGAGGGATGGCAACCTGTAACCGCTCGCGAGGTCGAAGAAGAGGTTCGCGCGACCGCTAAAGGTTTAATCGCATCAGGAGTTCAAATCGGAGATCGTGTTGCAATCATGGCACGTACTCGTTACGAGTGGACCATTCTTGATTTTGCAACCTGGTTTGCTGGTGGCGTTGTAGTACCAATCTATGACACATCCTCTGCAGAGCAGATTGATTGGATTCTCAATGACTCTCATTCAGTTGCATTAATTGTTGAAACACCAGCACTTGCAGAATTAGTTAAGCCGGTACTGCCATCACATACACGCCATGTATGGACGATGACAGATGATGTGTTGGCTGTTCTTCGCGAAGCTGGAAAGCACATCGGTGATGATGAGATTGATCGCCGTAGAAACGCTGTCACACCTTCATCGCTTGCTACTTTGATCTACACATCTGGAACAACTGGAAAGCCAAAGGGCGTGCAGTTAACTCATGGCAACTTCCTTTCAGAGTGTGGAAATGTTGTACAAGGCGCAAGTGAGCTTTTCTTAAAACCAGGCGGATCAACTCTGTTGTTCCTACCAGTTGCTCACGTATTTGGTCGCATGGTTCAGATCGGTTCCATCTCTGCAGGTCTTCACATGGCCCATTGCAGCGATCCAGTCGGGCGTCTTCCTATGGATTTGGCATCATTCAAGCCAACATTTGTTTTGGCAGTTCCGCGCATTTTCGAGAAGATTTACAACGGTGCGGAAGCAAAGGCTGAAGCTGCTGGCAAGGGCAAGATCTTCCGCAAGGCTGCAGCGGTTGCAATTGCATACTCTGAAGCACTGGATAAGAAATCAGTTTCACCAATCCTTAAGTTCAAGCACGGCTTATTCGACAAGTTGGTCTACAGCAAGATGCGCGCTGGAATGGGTGGCCGCGTAGAGGCTGCAATTTCGGGTGGTGCGCCGCTGGGTGCACGTCTTGGCCACTTCTACCGTGGCGCTGGAGTAACAGTTCTAGAGGGTTACGGTTTAACTGAAACCACAGCTGGTGCAACTCTGAACTTAATTGGTGCACAACGTGTTGGATCAGTCGGTCGACCAATCCCTGGAACATCTGTAAAGATCGCCGAAGATGGCGAAGTTCTTTTGCGCGGACCGATCGTCATGGAAGGTTACTGGCAGAACCAGGCAGCAAATGATGAGGTCTTTGACTCAGAGCGTTGGTTCAAATCAGGTGATCTAGGAAAGCTAGATGATGATGGCTTCCTTTACATCGTCGGACGGAAGAAGGAGTTAATCGTTACCGCTGGTGGAAAGAATGTTGCTCCAGCTGTTCTTGAAGATCGCCTTCGCGCACATCCACTAGTTAGCCAGTGCATGGTTGTCGGCGACAACCAACCATTTATCGCAGCTCTTGTAACGGTTGATCCAGATGCCCTTAAGGGATGGGTTGCCAACAATAAGAAGGAAGGCGCATCAATTAATGATTTGGTGAACGATCCAGATCTAATTGCTGTCATTCAAACTGCGGTCGATGATGCAAACAAGGCTGTCAGTAAGGCAGAATCAATTCGTAAGTTCACTATCCTTCCAACTGATTTCACAATCGCTGGTGGGCACTTGACTGCAAAGCTTTCTGTTAAGCGACATGTAGTGGCGAAGGAGTTCGCAAAAGAGATTGAAGCATTGTTTACCAAATGAACAATGAGCGAGTAGCCCTCGCACAAGAGTTACATGATGGAATCGCCCAGGAGCTAGTAGCCCTGGGCTTTTCCATTGATCAAGCGATCTCACAGTCGCAAGAACCTGAAGTAAAAAGCTCACTTCGCGCCATTCGTTTCACAACTACGGATTTGATAGAAAAATTGCGAACTCAGATGCATCAGTTAAGAAGCGATGAACCGCTTGCCGATGAGAACGCTTCAGTCGACACCATGCATGAGCTTTTTCGTATCGTGCAGGAGACTCTGCGCAATATAGAAAAGCATGCAGAGGCAGATTCGGTAAAGATCGTGATACAGGATGATGGCAAAGGTGGCGTCACGCAAAAAGAGAGTTCATTTGGTATCCGTGGGTTACAAGAAAGAGTTGCCAAAATCAATGGGGAGATCCATATTGAGTCAACATCAACAGGCACAACAATAGGAGTAACAATTCCATTGGATAGGTGATGACAAGAATCTTAGTAATCGATGACCATGATGTTGTTCGAAAAGGTCTCATTACATCTTTGAAAGCCAACGGATTTGAGAGGATTGATTCGGCTGTAAGTACTAAGGATGCGCGATCAAAGATCGCCACCTTCAATCCTCAAGCCATAATCGTTGATATTAACCTTCCAGATGGATCAGGCTTTGATCTAGTTACATGGGTGAGAAAGCTATCCAAAGAAACTGCGATTCTGGTTTTATCGCTCAACCCAGCAGATCAGTTCGCAGCAATTGCTAAAGCTTCAGGGGCTAATGCATACCTTTCAAAAAGTCAGAGCATTGATGAAATTATCGCTTCGCTTCGCTTTGCCATTTCTCAACCACACACCTTTACATCAAGCTTTTTTACTAATCAATCCCACGACTGGCAGCTGACACCTCGTGAAATTGATATTTTGACTCTGCTTGCAAATGGGGAAAGCAACTCTGCGATCTCCTCTTCCCTCTACATCAGTCTTTCAACTGTTAAAACTCATATTTCATCAATTTTGCGCAAACTAAATGCCGGCAATAGAACCGCTGCGGTAAAGGCAGCCCGAGAAAAAGGGCTACTGCTGTAGCAGTTTGTTGAACTGGGAAGCCCAAATTTCCCAACGCCAGTTATCAATAATCCATTGACGCCCAGCCGAGCCCATTCTTTGTGCAGTTTGTGGATCCTTCAATAAAGAAACTATCGCCTCAGTAATTTCATCCAAATTATTTCCATCAACAACAAGGCCAGTAACGCCTTCAACTACTGCATCCGGCGCTCCCCCAGATGCCCCAGCGACAACCGGCAACCCACATGCACTGGCCTCTAGATACACAATTCCTAAACCTTCAACTTCAAGACCTGCCAATCGAGAGCGAGAAGGCATAGCAAATACATCTCCGACGCAGATATATTCAGGAAGTTCGGTGTATTGAATTCTTCCAATAAAAGAAACATGCTCTGAAAGATTATTAATTGCGACTAACCTTGCTAGATGTTCTAGATATGGTCCTTGACCAACCAACAGAAGATGTGCATTAGGGATTTTTTCTAGGATCTTTGGCATTGATTCAATTAGGCGATCCTGACCCTTACGATGAACAAGTCGTCCAACTGAGACAATCACCTTCTTGTGCTCTAGCCCTAAATGCTTGCGCAGTTGCCTCGAATCCTGTGGAGAAAAATGATCAACATCAATACCAGGTGCGATCTTTACCATCTGGCCGATAGCCTTTTTAGTTAATGATTGAGAGATTGCATTTCGAGTGAAATCACCCAAGTAAGTCAATGAATCAACGGTAGACCCAATTCGTTTCACCGCCAGGTTAAATGGAAAAACCTTGGCCCACCAGACTTCATGTCCATGTGTTAAAGCAACGCTCTTAACTACTCCTGCTCGTTTCATTGAAGCTGACAACAAAGCCAAAGGAGCTGCCGCACCAAAGGCTGCAACGGTGATTTTTTCAGCTTTGATAATTCGTGCCAAATTTCTTGCTACACGTGGGGTTGGAAGCAAAATCTTGGCGCGATCTCTAATAACGACAACCCCGTACTTTTCTTTCCATTGTTGATCATAGCTTTCAGAGCCATCCTGTGAAGATGTGTAGACAATAGTTGTTCCAAATGGACGTCGTTCGATCAAGCCAATGACAAAGGTTTCAATTCCCCCTGCTCGAGGACCAAAGTCATTGGTGACAAAGAGAACGGAGTTAGAAACGACGAGCTCCAACCAGAGGTTTTCTTCCAAGTGAGCCACTTGTCGCAACCTTTACACGCGATCCTGATCGAGGTGCGTGAACCATCTTTCCTCCACCTAGATAAATTCCAACGTGGGAAACTGGGCGCCCAAAAAATACTAGATCACCAGGCTTTAAAGCGTTAAGGGAAACCTTTTTACCCATTCTAGATTGTGCTGCAGATGAGTGTGGCAGAGATACTCCCGCTGCCTGAAAAGCACGCATAGTTAGCCCTGAGCAATCCCAAGTAACCATGCCTGCAGCACCAAAGACATATCGATCTCCGATTTGCTTTAGGGCGTACTTCAGTGCGATTCCAGCTCGACCTGAAACTCCACTTGCACTTTGCGCCGCCTTTAATGAGGAGGCTTGATCGGCGTTCTCTTCATCCTCTGCCAACTTTGCTAATCGCTCACGCTCTGCTTTAGATAACTTAGATAAGAGTTTTTCCGCTTCAGCTAATTTTTTTAGAGCCAACGCAGATTGTGCAGCTAACTTCTTCTGCGCCGCAGCAACCATCGCTACCTTGTCATTGACAGTTAATGTTGTTGCATTCAATCGCTGTTGCGCTGTTTCAAATTTACGAAGTTGTGCCGATTTTCTGCGAGTAATCGCATCTAATGCGCCCGCTGATGAAAGGTATAGGGATGGATCGCTTGAAAAGAGAAGTTCAAAGCTTTGACCAAAGCCACCGGTCTTGTACTGCTCAACTGCAATGTTTCCCAAGGATTTTTGTAACGCTGAAACGGTCTGACCTTGGATCTCCGCCTTGGCCTTGATACCGCTCAAGGTTCTATTGAGGGCGGCCAACTTAACTTTGGCTTCCTGTGCGCCTTCAGCTGCAGCGGTTGCATCCTCTTCTAGCTGACGAACCTTGGCCTGCACCTGGGCCAATGTCTGGGCACCGGAGGCAGATATCGGCGCCAAAACCCCAGCAAGCACCGCAAGAGCGGTGATTGCACGTAGCCAGAAAGACATAAGGGCAAGGCTAACCGCGCCTATACCCACCGCTCAACCTCAACAAGGCTAATTCGGCTGTGAATTTATCCTCGATCACGCTCCGCGAGCGTTGAATTGAAGGGGTGGTGTCAGCCCGCTCTCAGCCAATACCGAGAGAGCATCCACCGTCTCTTCGCTGATCTGAGAGGTGTTATCAAGAAAGAAGGAGACGACACAGGTATTGCATGCGATCGCCGCCATCGTGCAGGTTGAACAATCAATGATCATGTTCCTAAATGTACAGAGAGCCACTGACAAGTATTTAAGTGGTTAAGAGATACTTACGACTGTGAGCGTCGTAGCTACCCTAGTGGTCGGAAGGGATGGCTCCACCTCAAAAGAGAGTCGATCTGCGGGTATAAGTTCGCCTGAGGATAGAAAGGCATTTTTACAGAGGCGACGGGAAGTTGATGTCATCATCGTGGGTGGCAATACAGCAAGGCTTGAACCCTATAACCGAACTCCTGTGCCACTGGTTGTCATCTCCAGATCCCTAGTCAATCCTGTGCAAGGCAATCACTTGGCTTTGTTTTGGAACTGCTCCCCGGCGGAAGCGGTAGGTAAGGCACGTAATCTCTTTGGGGAAAAGATTTTGATTGAGGGCGGGATCACCTTGATTAATGAACTCATCGCCCACAACTTAATTGATCAGCTAGAACTGAGCGTGACACCTGCAATCGGCGGAGAAGACACCATCGATATCAAAGAGCTTCTTTCTCATTTCTTGCATGTGACTCAACGAGAAGAGTCGGGAACGGTTTTTTTCTCAGCCCACAATTAAAAGGCAGAGATTAGAGAAACTCCAGTAACTGCTAAGGCTATTCCTACATACTGAACTTTGTGTAATCTCTCATTCAAAAATTTATAAGCAAGCAATGCTGTTGCGATCGGATACAACGATCCAAAGACCATTGCAACGGAAACCAAACCTTTAGTTGTTGCAACACCTAACAAAAGATTTGCAATGAAGTCGGCTGCTCCAATAAAGATCAAAATCGGCATATCTGATTTTGAAAAACCACCAGTTGTTTTGAACCTAATTGCGATAGCTATCGTTACAAAGAATGTTGCCGATCTCATGGAAACCATGGTCATTAAGGCGCTAGCTTGGGAACCGATGGCGATAAATGTCAGAGCTAAACCAAAACCTGCAGCAGCACCTAAGGCGAGAAGTAATGGCTTGAGCGGCAAACCATTTGAAAGTTCGGGGCCGCTTGCACAAAATACGCCGATCAACGCGATCACAACACCTATTGCAGTAATCGTTGAAAGGACATCTCCGGTGATCAAAGCATAAGCAAGAGGAATAACTGCACTCATGGAGCTAATCGGAGATACGACACCCATTCGACCAGTCGAGAGACCTTCGTACAAACAAGCAAGTCCGATATATCCAAACAATCCCGCTAATGCTCCTGAAATCACATAGCCATCCATGCCAAAGGCTTGCCCATGCCAACCACCAGAGACCAGAACAATCACAATTCCGGTAATGAGGCCAAAGATCTGGGATAAACCAAGAACTGCAAATGGATGAAACTTCTTGCTCAGTCGACCAGCGAAGAAATCCGCAGTTCCCCACATTGCACTTGATAGAAGCGCTAACAGTGATGCCATGAGTCCAAGGTTACCGCCCCGCCTCCCAAGAATTGCAGTATTTAATCTTTATCCTTAGTCAGTGGATGCGAATGGTTTTGAGCGTTTAATTGACTATCTTCGCTCCGTCACACCAAGAGCTGAATTAACACTGACCGAGGTTCCAGCTCCACAAAAATTAGCAACCTTCGCCTTTGCATTCTCTGCCGATGTATCCAATGGATTATTAGGTGATGAAGAGGATGAGATTGCAAATGGAAGATTTGTTTTGCTGCACGAACCAGGCGGGCAGGCGACTTGGGATGGCGAGTTTCGTTGTGTCACCTTTGTAAGTGCAGATGTTGATCCCATCATGCAAGAGGATCCGCTGCTACCAGAAGTTGGTTGGAGCTGGTTCCTTGAATCCTTAGATTTAAATCAATGTGCCTATAACAATCCAAGTGGAACAGTTACCCGTGTAACAAGTGCTTCCTTTGGAAAACTTTCACCACGCAACAATGAAGCAGAGATTGAAATCCGCGCTTCTTGGACTCCGGTCGTTGATGATCCAAAAGAGATCATCAACCACATCCTAAGCTGGTGTAATTTGATTTCAGAGGTTGCAGGGTTGCCGCCTGTTCCCGAAGGTGTTTCTGCTATTTCATCTGCTCGTAGGCGCTAGCCATGAGCGAAGAGATTGTCGCGGTTCCGCTTCTTGAACCTGCTAAAGGAACTCCTGGGGTTATCGATACAGAGTCTGCCTTTGAATCTTCGCTCAATGAGCTATCACAAGGCTCAGGTCCATTTGCTGTAGATGCAGAACGTGCATCAGGTTTTAGATACAGCGCTCGTGCATATTTAATTCAAATAAAGAGGAAAGATGGCGGGCTTCACTTAATTGATCCAATTCCATTTGGTCCAGGTCATCAACTTTTCCAACAACTCAACCAACTGCTCAATACCGATGAGGTAATTCTTCATGCAAGTACTCAGGATCTACCCTGCTTACGCGAATTAGGAATTAACCCGCAAAGACTTTTTGACACTGAATTAGCAGGACGAATCGCTGGTTTACCGCGCGTCGGTCTAGGTCCGCTGCTTGAATCATTAATGAATGTTTCACTTGCAAAGGAACATAGCGCTGCCGATTGGTCGGCACGACCTTTACCCAAGGAATGGCTGACATATGCCGCACTTGATGTAGAGCTACTTGTTGAACTACGCGATCGTATGTACGCGATTTTGGAGGAAGCCAAGAAACTGCCATGGGCGCTAGAAGAGTTCGCATCAATTCTTAAGGCTCCCCCAGCACCACCCCGTGTAGATCCGTGGCGCAGAACTTCGGGAATGCACAAAATCAAAAGGCGTGATCAATTAGCTGTGATTCGATCTTTGTGGATTGCCCGCGATGCAGTTGCATCAAAGCAAGATATCGCTGCAGGTAAGTTGCTCAATGATTCTGCGATTGTGGAATTAGCTATTGCGATTCCAACTACCAAGAAGGAGTTCGAGAAGTGCCTACGTCCTTTGGGGCTGCGTGCTCGATGGATGGAGAACCTTCAGCTGTGGCTTGACTCTATTGCCACCGCCGTTGCTTTACCCGAAGATCAATGGCCATCGATGAGAACTAATGCAGACACCTTGCCTCCCATTAAATTGTGGCGAGATAAGTTTCCCGAAAAGTACGCTCCCCTTTCTCATGCGCGAGCATCTATCGAATTAATCGCACAGGAGAACCAGATCCCAGTTGAAAATCTGATGACGCCTGAATATGTTCGTCGTATTTGCTGGAAGCCACCTGTTGGCGCAACCTCCACCTTGTCAGTATCTGAAGTCGAAAAGGCGCTTGCTGAACTTGGAGCGCGACAGTGGCAGATCGACCTTGTTGCACCCGCACTGGCAGCTGCTCTCCTTGAGCGTGAACCTCTCGTAGTTGCCACCCCAGAAGGTGCCCAGCCTGAGGAAGAGAATTAAAAGGCCGGAGGAAGAAAGCTAGAAGGGTTGTGTCTTAAATCCTTACTCACGAGTAACATATCGCCCATACCTCATAACAAAGGAAGCGCTATGTCACGCACAGTAGTTCTGGTTGATGCAGTTCGTACCCCATTTGGAAAGGCCGGCAGCATGTACGCCGGTACACGAGCCGATGATCTTATGGTTCGAGCTATCCGTGGATTACTAGAACGCAATCCTAAGGTCGATCCAGCATCGATTGAAGATGTAGCGATCGCTGCGGCGACACAAACTGGTGATCAAGGAATGAACATCGGTCGAAGTGCGGCGCTTCTTTCAGGTTTACCAAACACAGTTCCTGGATATTCAATTGATCGTTGGTGTGCAGGTGCATTAACAGCTGTGACAACAATTGCAGGTGCTATCGCGATGGGTGCAAATGAGATTGCGATCGCTGGTGGAGTTGAGCACATGGGTAACCACCCAATGGGTGAAGGCATGGATCCAAATCCCCGTTATCTTGCAGAGCGCATCGTTGAACAGGATGCGTTAGCAATGGGTGCAACAGCAGAGAGATTGCATGATCGCTTTCCACAATTGACCAAAGAGCGTGCAGATCGTTACGCGATGAACTCACAATTAAAAACGGCAAAGGCGTACGCTGAAGGAAAGATTCAACGTGATTTGATTCCAACAGCTGCGCGTAGCGCTGAACTTGGCTGGACAGTTGCAACCGCTGATGAAGCACCTCGCCCACAGACAACAATGGAAGGTCTTGCAGGTTTAAAGACACCATTTCGTCCAGCAGGTCGAGTAACACCTGGAAATTCATCTGGACTTAACGATGGTGCGACCGCAGCGTTACTTGCAAGCGAAGAAAAAGCGCTTGAACTAGGTTTAACAATTAAAGCCAAGATGGTCACCTTTGCCTTCGCTGGTGTTGAGCCAGAGATCATGGGATATGGACCTGTTCCTTCAACTCTAAAGGCGTTGAAGCAGGCTGGTTTAAAGATTGAAGATATTGGAGCTTTTGAGATCAACGAGGCCTTTGCGGTTCAAGTAATCGCCTTCTTGGATCACTTTGGAATTGCAGATGATGACCCTCGCATTAATCCATATGGTGGAGCAATTGCTGTTGGCCACCCATTGGCATCATCAGGTGTGCGTTTAATGCTCAACCTTGCTCGTACCTTTGAAGCACAGCCAGAGGTGCGTTATGGAATTACAACGATGTGTATTGGTTTAGGCATGGGCGGAACTGTTATTTGGGAAAACCCTAACTACAAGGGAGCAAAGTAATTATGAGCGCAGATATCACTCTTCCAGCTGGAGCACCTGAAGAGGTTGTTACCAACGCATTAGTTCGCGATATTGATCTCGCCGCTTTTGGCGGAAAAGGATCTTTAGCGCTGATCACTTTGGACAATGGGCATGATCACAACCGTCCAAACACCTTTGGTCCAAAATCCGTAATGGCGCTAGATGCTGCGATTACCGATGCGATTGGTCGCAACCCTGCAGCGATTGCGATTACAGGCAAGCCATTTATCTTTGCCGCAGGTGCAGATCTTTCTGCTCTTTCATTCCTCAATGACCGCAATCAATCACTTGCAATCGGAAAGCTTGGACATGATGTATTCCGCCGTTTAGGTGAGAGCTCAATTCCAACCTTTGCATTTATTAATGGTCTAGCACTTGGTGGTGGACTCGAAGTTGGCTTGCACTGCCATTACCGCACAGTTGCAACAACCGCCTTTACCGCTTTGCCAGAGGTTTTCTTAGGCTTAGTTCCTGGCTGGGGTGGCGCAACAATCCTGCCCAAATTAATTGGACCAGAACGCGCAGTTCAGGTAATTATGCTCAACGCACTTAACAACAACACAATGATGAAGGCAAAGGATGCTCTTAAGCTTGGCGTTGTCGATGCGATGTTTGAGCCTGCAGATTTCTTAGAGCGTTCGATCGGTTTTGCCGTCGGAGTTTTGAATGGAACGACAAAGATCGAGCGTGCTGATTACAGCAATGATCCAGCATGGGAAAGCGCGCTAGCAACAGGAAAGGCTGCAGCGCTCAAGAAGTATGGCGGCGCAACTATCGCATCCCCTATGAAAGCACTAGAACTAATCGCAGCTGCAAAGAGCAACACTTTGGGTGAAGGCTTTGATGCTGAAGATCAGGTGCTTGCTGATTTAACTATGTCTGATCCCCTACGTGCTTCGTTGTACGCCTTTAATTTGATTCAGAAGAAGCGCAAGAAGGTAGAAGGTGCACCTAAGCCTGCCCTTGCTCGCAAGGTAACCAAGGTAGGAGTTGTTGGTGCAGGTTTAATGGCATCACAGCTAGCTCTGCTTTTGGTTCGAAACCTTAAGTGCCCTGTTGTCATGACAGATATCGATCAAGCACGTGCAGATAAGGGTGTTGCATGGGTCAAAAATGAGATTGCAAAGCTAGTTGAAAAGAAGCGAATGAGCCCAGAGTCTGCGGCTCGCTTATCGCAATTAGTCTCTGGCTCTGCTGATCAAACTGTCTTTGCTGGATGCGACTTTGTTATCGAAGCGATCTTTGAAGAGCTTTCACTGAAGCAGGATTTATTCAAGAAGCTGGAGACAATCGTCTCCCCTGAATGTGTTCTTGCAACCAATACCTCTTCACTATCTGTTGAGCGAATGACTGAAGGGTTGAAAAATCCAGAGCGCGTAGTGGGCTTCCACTTCTTTAACCCTGTCGCAGTTATGCCTTTGCTAGAAGTTGCTCGTACTTCAACAACTGATGATGCAACCACGGCTACAGCGATCGCAGTAGGTAAAGAGCTCAAGAAGACAATGATTATTTGTAAGGATGCACCGGGCTTTGTTGTTAACCGTCTGCTGACACGCTTCATGGGCGAGGTCACAGATGCGGTTGATGAGGGCACCGCACCAGAGGTTGCAGATGCTGCGATGATGGAGATCGGATTCCCGATGTCCCCATTCCAGTTACTTGATCTTGTGGGTCCTGGAGTTGCTCTGCATGTTTCCGAATCTCTGCACAACAACCTTGGTCCACGCTACAGAATCTCTCCAACAATGCAGCGCATGGTTAAGGATGGGGTGCGTAACTTCTATATCAAGAGTGAGGATGGAGTTGTCTCCGCCAACCCAGCAGCTCTTGCGCTGATTGAAAAGGGAACAACCCCATCGACTGCTGAACAGGTACGTTCTCGCGCACTCAAGGCATTGGCTGAAGAGGCTCGAATGATGCTGGATGAAGGTGTTGTCACAACAGCTGCAGAGATTGATCTATGTATGTTGATGGGCGCTGGTTGGCCAATGCACTTGGGTGGAATCCTGCCGTACTTGGATCGTGAAGGAATTAGCGAATCAGTAACTGGAAAGCGTTTCCACGACAAGGGCGTTGCATCGCTACCGTAAGTAGCAGCTCTACTGAAGAACTAGGAGATCCACCCTGCGATCTGCTGCACAATCGCAGCAGGGGTGATCTCTAGGTCTTCAAGGATTTCATTGCGCTTTGAGTGCTCGATGAACTCTAAAGGAACGCCAATTGAGTGCAGCTGACAGTTACTTCCTGCCTCGCGTAAGTTTTCGGAGATTGCACTAGCAATACCTGCGTGCTTAATGCCATCCTCCATAACTACAACGGTGGAGTAATCAGCACACATCGCAATCACCGCTGGAGATATTGGTTTAACCCACAATGGGTCCACAACAGTGATCTCAATAGATTGTTGCTTAGCTAATTGAGCAACCTCCAAAGCCATAGCTGCCATAGAGCCAACGCTAATGATCAAAACCTTTTTTGCATCACCTCGGTGCAAGATATCTACCCCTGAAACCCTTTCAAGGGCTGGGATATCGGCAGGTACTGCGCCCTTAGGGAAGCGAACCATTGATGGTGCATCTGTTACAGCGATACAGCCGCGCAAGATTTCTCGTAAACGTACCCCATCACGTGGTGCACCAACATGCATATTTGGAACGATTCCAGTAAGTGCTAAATCCCAAATACCGTGGTGGGAAGGGCCATCATCACCTGTAATGCCTGCGCGATCCAAAACAAATGTAACCCCCGCCTTGTGCAACGCCACATCGAGTAACAACTGATCAAATGCACGGTTAAGAAATGTAGAGTAAATCGCAATGACCGGGTGAATTCCTGCATACGCCAAACCAGCGGCGCTCGTCACAGCATGCTGTTCTGCAATACCAACATCGATCGTTCTATCTGGAAAGCTTTGCGCAAACTTATCTAGTCCTGTGGGTCCAAGCATTGCCGCGGTGATTGCAACGATATTTGAGTTCTCATGTCCAATCTTTGTTATCTCATCGGAAAATACATTTGTCCATGAAGGCGCAGATGCCTTAAGCGGCTTACCTGTGACAGGATCTACGATTCCTACAGCATGGAACTTTTCAGCAATATCTTCAATAGCGGGTGAATAACCACGTCCCTTTTCAGTAATTGCATGAACAATTACTGGAGAGCCAAACTCCTTGGCTATCTGCAAAGTTCTTTCCATCGCTTCGATGTCATGGCCATCAATTGGACCTAAGTACTTAAATCCAAGATCCTCAAACATGCCTTGCGGGGCAACCATGTCTTTGATTCCCTTTTTCATTCCATGCAAGGTTCCATAAATGTACTTACCAACAACTGGGGTGTTGTGAAGCATTCTCTTGCCACGTCCCAAGATGCGCTCGTACTCCTTGCTTGCTCGCAGCGTTGTTAGATATGTAGCCAATCCGCCAATAGTCGGTGAGTAAGAGCGTTCATTATCGTTAACAACAATTACTAGATTTCTATCTGATTCAGGCGAGAGATTATTCAGCGCCTCCCAAGACATTCCTCCCGTAAGTGCGCCATCTCCTACGACTGCGACTACATGACGATCCGATTGACCTGACAATGAAAAACCACGCGAGACACCATCTGCCCATGACAAGGCGGTTGAAGCATGGGAGTTTTCAATGACATCGTGATCGCTTTCGCGGCGATTGGGATAACCAGAAATTCCATCCCGTTGTCTGAGCAAATCAAATTGATCTGCACGCCCAGTCAAAATCTTGTGAACATATGATTGGTGACCGGTGTCAAACAAAACCACATCACGTGGAGATTGAAATACTCGGTGAATTGCGATTGTTAACTCAACGACACCAAGGTTTGGGCCAAGGTGCCCGCCGGTGCGAGAAACCTTTTCAATCAGAAATGTACGGATATCCGCGGCCAGATGATCTAACTCTGCAGGGCTCAATCCCCGCAGATCATCTGGCGACTGGATATTGATCTTCATTGTAAGTGAGTAAGGATTTACTCAGCCAGCAATGAACGAAGCACATACTGCATGATTCCACCATGACGGTAGTAATCGGCTTCACCTGGTGTATCGATGCGAACCTTTGCAGTAAATGTTTTATCCCCTGCGGTAACTGTTAGCTCCTTTGGAATACCACCATCGTTGAGTGCGGTGATTCCAGTGATTGCAAAGGTTTCAGTTCCATCAAGACCTAATGATGCTGCGGTATCTCCATCCTTGAACTGCAATGGCAATACACCCATTCCGATCAGGTTAGAGCGGTGAATACGTTCAAAGCTCTCTGCAATAACTGCGCGAACACCCAAAAGCGCCGTTCCCTTTGCAGCCCAGTCACGTGATGAACCTGATCCATACTCTTTACCAGCAAGAATTACTAGCGGAACTCCTGCAGCTTGGTATGCAACTGATGCATCGTAGATCGTTGCTTGATCACCATTTGCTAAAAAGTTACGAGTAAATCCACCTTCAACGCCATTGAGCAGCAGATTCTTTAAGCGAATATTTGCAAAGGTTCCACGAATCATTACCTCGTGGTTTCCGCGACGTGAGCCGTAAGAGTTGAAATCTGCACGTTCGATTCCATGCTCTGCAAGGTACTTTCCAGCTGGAGAATCAGCCTTGATATTTCCAGCTGGAGAAATATGGTCTGTAGTAACAGAGTCTCCTAGAACAGCTAGAACTCGCGCTCCTGAAATGTCCTTTACTGGAGTTGGGTTCTTTGGCATTCCCTCAAAGTATGGAGGTTTACGTACATAGGTTGACTGTGCATCCCATTCGAAAACCTTGCCTGTTGGAGTTGCAAGTGACTTCCAGCGATGATCGCCCTCAAAAACAGTTGCGTAATCCTTTGTGAACATCTCAGAGGAGATAGATGTATCGATGACTGATTGGATCTCTTGCGGTGATGGCCAAATATCCTTGAGGTACACATCATTTCCAGATGAATCCTTACCCAATGAATCGGTCTCAAAATCATGATCCATAGTTCCGGCGATTGCATATGCAACAACCAATGGTGGAGATGCTAGGTAATTCATCTTCACATCAGGGCTAATGCGGCCTTCAAAGTTTCGGTTACCGGATAGCACCGCAGTAACTGCTAGATCTGCCTCATTTACCGCTTTGCTAATCTCAATTGGAAGAGGTCCCGAGTTACCGATGCAAGTAACGCAGCCATAACCAACCAAGTTGAAGCCAAGGGCCTCCATGTACTTAGTTAAATCTGCACGATCGTAGTAATCAGTAACAACTTTTGAGCCTGGTGCCAAAGTTGTTTTAACCCAAGGCTTTGATTTCAGACCCTTTTCTACAGCTTTTTTCGCAAGTAGAGCAGCGCCGATCATTACCGATGGATTGGATGTATTGGTACAAGAGGTGATGGATGCGATAACAACATCACCGTTTTTAACACGAGTTGAACCTGCTGCAACCTCGCCCTTGTTTGTCTTCTCACCGTAATAAGAAGGAACAATCTTTTCAAAGGCGCTCTTTGAATCACTTAACGAGATGCGATCCTGTGGACGCTTTGGACCTGATATAGATGGAACAACAGTTGAAAGATCTAGCTCAACAACTTGAGAGAAGCGTGGTTCAACTGATGGGTCATGCCACATTCCTTGGGCCTTTGCATACTTTTCAACCAATGCAACCTGTTCATCGGTACGGCCTGTTAGGCGGAGGTAGCGAAGAGTCTCTTCATCAATCGGGAAGATCGCACATGTTGAGCCGTACTCAGGGCTCATGTTTCCGATAGTTGTGCGGTTTGCCATTGGAACTGATGTAACTCCAGGACCAAAGAACTCAACAAACTTTCCGACAACGCCAACCTTGCGAAGAATTTCGGTGATTGTTAGCGCCATATCGGTTGCTGTTGTTCCTAGAGGAAGCTCACCAGTCAACTTAAATCCAACAACGCGTGGGATAAGCATTGATACCGGTTGGCCAAGCAGAGCTGCCTCTGCCTCAATTCCGCCTACGCCCCAACCCAAAACTCCAAGTCCGTTAACCATTGTTGTGTGTGAATCGGTACCTACCACGGTGTCGGGATATGCGCGAAGGGTTCCTTCAACGGTTCGGGTCATTACAACGCGAGCTAAGTACTCAATATTTACCTGGTGAACAATTCCTGTTCCAGGTGGAACAACCTTGAACTCATCAAATGCGGTCTGGCCCCAACGCAAGAATCGGTAACGCTCTTGGTTACGCTCGTATTCGATATCTGTGTTCTGCTCAAATGAATCCTTAGTTCCAAACTTGTCGGCAATAACTGAGTGGTCAATAACAAGTTCAGCTGGTGCAAGAGGGTTCACCTTTGATGGATCTCCCCCAAGATCAACGATCGCCTCACGCATAGTCGCAAGATCGACAACACAAGGAACACCTGTGAAGTCCTGCATGATCACGCGTGCAGGAGTGAATTGAATTTCAGTATCAGGCTCAACCGAAGGATCCCAGGCTGCCAGAGCCTTAATGTGCTCTGAGGTGATGTTTGCGCCATCTTCGGTGCGCAAAAGGTTTTCTAGCAAAACCTTCAGGCTGTAGGGAAGGTTAGATGCGCCATCGATCTGTGAGATATCAAAAATCTCGAAACTCTTGCCCGCAACTTCTAGATTCTTTTTTGCGTTGAAAGAGTTCTTACTCATTATCAGCCTTTCGTCGATGCGCTTATCAGGCGCTCAAGATACCTCAGCACGCTCATACAGGGCAACACATTCGATGTGATGTGTCATTGGAAAGAGATCAAAAGCACGTATCTCAGCCAATGAGTAACTGTGATCTTCAAGATAGGCGGTATCTCTGGCCAGGGCGGCAGGGTCACATGCCACATAAACAATTGAACGAGGTTTTAAAGCAACAATCTGGGAGATTACATCCTTGCCAGCGCCCTCACGTGGAGGATCCAAAACCACAACATCTGCTGAGCTAACACGCGGAAGCAATTTCGCGACATCACCCGTAGCAATGGTTACATTTTTAAATCCAGCAAAGTTCCGCCGCGCATCTTCAGTCGCAACTTTGCTTCCCTCAATCAAATCGACTTGGCCGGTAGAACCAACCTTGTCAACAATTGCAGCGGTAAATAATCCAACACCACCATAGAGATCTAGAACGTGATCACCGTTTTTTAACTTCGCAAAATTTAATACTGTATTTGTCAAAATTTCGGGTGCTTTCACATGGCTTTGCCAAAAAGATTCTTGGCTAACTTCTAGAGTTCGACCCTCAACTACTTCATGCAAAATCGCTGGTCCTTCTGTAATTCTTGCTTTCTCTTCTCCCATAGTCGGAGCCAATGCAATGGTGCGTTCTCCAGAGTTTGATGCACTTATTTCAACCCTTACATCACCATTTAAGGCACGAGCAGAAACTTCTGAAAATTTCATTCCATCTACACAAATAATGCAGTTATCTACTGGTGCTATTGAGTGTGATCGAGATTTATAAAATCCTAGCTTTCCGTTGCGATTTGTAGTTGCAATCGCTCGAGTTCGCCAGCCGATCGCTGGGCCAACCTCTTCTACTTCCACCTGAATCTCTTTTTTAGCAATCCTTGAGAACTGCTCGGAGATCACATGGGATTTGAGCTCGCGTTGATAAGCCGGAGTTATGTGCTGGAAGTCGCAACCGCCGCATCCCGATTTGTGTGCGTATTGACAGGGTGGTTGAACTCGAAACTCTGAAGGTGCAATCACATCAACGACATCGCCGCGATTAAATGATGAGCCGGTACTTGTTATCTCGATCGTGCATTGCTCGCCTGGGATCGCGTGGCGCACAAAAATAACCGCCCCATTGTGACGTGCGATGAAGTGGCCACCGTGGGCGACCTTCTCGATATGAACCTCGATCAAATCGCCGATTTTTAGGGCTGAACTCTTGTTTGTTGCCATAGATGCAAGTTTATGGGTGTAAGTTACATCCTGTGCACGTAGTCATTATGGGTTGCGGTCGAGTTGGTTCATCACTCGCCATAGAGCTCGAAGCAGCAGGTCATACAGTTTCTGTTATCGATCAAGCACGCGAGGCTTTTCGCCGCCTAGGTCCTAACTTCAAAGGTCGCACCGTTACGGGTGTTGGATTTGATAGAGACACTTTGCTTGAAGCTGGAATTCAAGATGCCGATGCCTTTGCCGCTGTAAGTAATGGTGATAACTCAAATATCTTGGCAGCTCGTGTTGCTCGAGAAACGTATGGCGTTCAAAATGTTGTAGCTCGAATTTATGATCCAGGTCGCGCTGAGATTTACCAGCGCTTAGGTATCCCTACGGTAGCGACAGTTTTGTGGGCAACTGATCAGATTTTGCGCAGACTTGCACCAGAGGGTTCTCGCTCTGAGTGGCGCGATGCGACTGGAATGGTGCAGTTGTGTGAAGTCCACCCTCATGAGGATTGGTACGGACGCCCAATTTTTCTGATTGATCAGTTAACACCTGCCCGCGTTGCTTTTATAACACGTTTAGGCGAGGGCTTGATTCCAGATGAACACACCGTTTTGCAACAAGGCGATCTTGTACATGTGATGATTTCAGATGCTGATGTTGCTCGCACAGAAGAGATCCTTGCTAGCTCCCCGGAAGGTGAACGTGCATGAGAATTGCTATTGCAGGTGCTGGAAATGTTGGACGCGCTATCGCCCGCGAACTTTTGGACAATGGCCATCAGGTCCTATTGATCGATAAGGATCCAAAGGCACTTAAGCTTGAAAGTGTTCCTGATGCTGAATGGTTGATGGCCGATGCCTGCGAGATTACATCGCTCGATAACGCACACTTGAATAACTGTCAGGTTTTAGTTGCAGCTACTGGTGATGACAAGGCAAACCTTGTTACCTCCTTGCTGGGTAAGACTGAATATGGGGTTCCACGTGTTGTAGCCCGGATCAATCATCCAAAAAATGAATGGCTTTTTGACTCTTCTTGGGGTGTTGATGTTGCTGTATCTACTCCACGAATCATCGCCGCACTTGTTGAAGAAGCTGTAAGCGTGGGAGATGTAGTACGTCTATTCTCATTTAGAAAAGGTCAAGCAAACCTAGTCGAACTTACTCTTCCAGATGGTTCAGCCTGCATCGGCAAGACTGTAGATGAGATTGAGCTTCCTGAAAATGCAGCCTTAGCTGCGATCGTCCGTGATGGAAGAGTGATTACCGCAAAGGCGCATGATGTATTTGCCGCTGGAGATGAGCTGCTCTTTGTTGCCTCAGCCGATGCTGAAGCTCAGATTAAATCCTGCTTTATCTCTTAATCTGTAACTTTTTGCGCTGGTGGGCCAGCTTTAATCACTAACCATGTTGCATAAGCTGTAATGAAGAACAGTGGATATCCCATTGCAAGATTAACCGTACCTAGAAGGTTCACATTGCCGCTTTTATAAATCGGATACTGGACCATGATACGGAAGAAGAACATCGCAACCCAGATCCAGCTAGCCTTGATATACATCTTCTTGCGCTCTGGATTATTTCTCCAAGTGAAATTCTCGCCAAGCAATGGACCCAATACAACTCCTAGAACCGGCCAACCCACAAGATTTGCGATCAAGTAAACAGTGCCGTAACCAAGATTTGTCAGAAGTTTTGGAATGTAAAAATCAGTAGCATTTCCGCTGCGATTGGCAAAGTAAGCACAGATCAAAACACCAATTACCCCAGAAACAGAGTGCTGAATAGTGTCCTTCTTTATCAACCTAAATATCGCCAAGGTAATTGACAGTGAAAGCGCTGCCCAGATGGCTGTATTTACCTCTTTTGAAAAATTAAAAACAAGAAGAAATACAATTGAAGGAACTCCTGAATCAATCAGTCCCTTCTTTCCGCCAAGTGCGTTAACTACCTTGTCGCGGTCTTCATCGTGCTGACTCATGAACGTCCCGTCGATCCAAAGCCGCCGGTGCCTCGTCCTGATCCAGGAAGATGGTCAACTTCTACAAATTCGGCGCGTTCTATCTTTTGGATTACCAACTGCGCAATCCGATCACCCTTTGCAAATGAAATTGATTCGGAAGGGTCATGATTAATCATGATGCATTGCAGCTCTCCGCGATATCCAGCATCAACGGTGCCTGGTGCGTTAACCATTGTGACTCCATGCTTGATCGCCAATCCAGATCGTGGATGAACAAATGCTGCGTAACCATCTGGTAGGGCGATAGATATTCCGGTCGGAATAAGCGCTCTCTCCCCTGGCTTTAGAGTGAAATCAATTCGAGTTGTTATGTCGGCGCCGGCATCTCCACCTTTTGCATACATCGGAAGTGGGATGGAATCATCCAAACGGGTAATTAAAACCTCTACCTGGCTCATCATTATGGATTAACTCCAAAGTTGGGATCTACAAAGGCCATCAGCTCTGGGGTCTTTGCAATCTGTTCCAAATACTCTTTAGGCGCATTATTCATAAAGTGATCCATGGGAACGACGATGTATAGCGCCGCAGCTTTAACGGCAATTTCACCATCAGGAGCGTTTAAGCGACCAATAGCTGATGTGTAAACCTTGCGATTTGATTGGCCCGTGATTTCAGCTGTGATGTGAAGTGTTGAACCCATTGGAACAGGCTTTAAGAAATCTGTTTCTAAGCGTCCGGTTACGGCAGGTGCGCGCAGTAACCACATTAACTTTCCTAGCGCTTCATCAAATGCCAATGACAATAATCCACCATGTGCCAGACCAGGTGCGCCTTGATGATTTTCTGTCACCTTAAACTCTGCGGTGATATCTAGGCCTTCTCCGGCGTATGCAACAAGATGTAAACCAGTTGGGTGGAGATCGCCACAACCAAAGCAATGTCCAAAATGTGAAGGAATTTTGCTGCCGGGAACAGGGGCTAAGGGATGCCGCTCTGGGATTGGTGTTCCCTCAGGAGCTGTTGTACTAGGAATCACTGCCATGTCTGAACTTTACTCCTTGGATATCCGATACGGTAATCCCCATGCAATACAAAGAGGTGATACATCCACCACTATGGCTGATTGCCTTTGTGTACTTTCTCTTCTTGTCGATGGTTTTATCTATCTGGGCTGCTCTGGGAAACACCCCGGCGATTATCACATTTGGTATATCTACCGCTTGGTTAGTAGATCTTTACTATCGAACATCACTAAAGATCGAAGTAACCGATAGCGAGCTGAGAATCGGAAGTGCGAGGATTGATCTCCGGTACATTGGTGAAACCGTTGCGTTAACCGGTAAAGAGGCTAAGTTAATTCGAACACGAGATGCCGACCCTGCTGCATATTTGGCCATTAGATTTTGGACAAGTAAAGCTGTGAAGATGCAGCTTTCAGATTCTAGAGATTCAACACCTTATTGGTTGATCACAAGCAACCATCCGCAAGCATTAGCTGCTGCGCTTAAAAGTTAATTACACTCTTTACAAACAGCTTTAGCGCCTTCACCCTTAGCTAACTGGGTAATGTGATGCACCAAGAAACAACGTGAACAGGTGAACTCATCAACCTGCTTAGGAACAACTCGAACTGCAAGCTCTTCACCTGATAGATCAGCACCTGGAAGCTCTAAGTTCTCAGCAGCCTCAGCTTCATCAACATCGATTTGACCGGATTGAGCATCAACACGCTTGGCCTTGAGTTCTTCTAGAGACTCCTCATGAAGTTCCTCATCAGTTTTTCTGGGTGTGTCGTAATCTGTTGCCATTGCTC
>JACCDT010211094.1_pt1 | contig 26706 bp, 32 predicted proteins | sample 7446291 | NCBI WGS metagenome assembly JACCDT01 (sample SAMN15323446, study PRJNA562643) | freshwater metagenome | isolation source: river surface water | place: USA:Blue River Watershed | collected 2017-08-17 | reverse complement strand
TTTTGAACACGGAAAAGAAATTGTCGCTGGTTGTTGGCCATGAAATCGCTCACAATCTTATGGATCACATCGAGATGCGCAAACACAACGCCAATTTAGGAATGATCGCGGGCGTTTTGTTCGGAGTCGCCACCGGCATCAACGCCGTCGATTGGTTCGCGCACCAGGGCGCGACCTATACCGGCGACACGACGGAGGCCGAGGCGGATTATGTCGGAACCTATCTGACATACCGCGCCGGATTCGATGTGGTCAATGCCGGGGAAATCTGGCGCGAGATGAGCATCGACGACCCTTCAGCCATAACCCATGGCGGAACACACCCGGCACACGCCGAAAGATTCCTGGCGATTGAAAAGACCGTCGCCGAAATCCAGTCCAAAAAGAAAAAAGGATTGCCGATCCTGCCCGATATGCAAAAAGAGACGGAGCGGCACAATCCAGATCCGGTCGAGAGCGGCTCTTAAAGCGCCAAGAAGAATGCGGCTTGGAACAAGGCGGGCCGCAGATTGGATATTTTCTGCCGTCAACAGGCCATTAAAAAATAACCCGCCTGATCGGGCGGGTGAAGTGTGCAGGAGTGATCTTGTTCGAGCCGGGCGGAATAACGCCGCCCACGAATATCGCAATAAATTTCCTAGCGCGTGTGCGGGTCGCGCAGCAGCCTTATCAAGGCTGGGCTGTGGCGGTGCGCTGTATCCGCGCCTTCCCGCCCAGGCCCATGCCGTATGCGTTGCGCATTTTGTGTTTTAGTCCCTGCCCCCCCTTGTTCAACCCGATTTTTATCCTCTTGGCTTTGGTTCAAATTCTGAAAGCCACGCAGCAAATCCAGATCGCCCCGGTAATTTTCCCATCTTTGCCGCCATTCGCGTCCTTCCGCGCCTTGGTCGGATTTGCGCCTTTCATGCTCTTCGCGGAATTTTTCTGCCGCCATTTTGCGCGCTTGCGTTTTGGTAAAGCCGTCTTTTTGGAACTCGCAAGTCAGCTCGCGCAGGATCGCAAGGGTCATTTTAAGGCTGGCCCCGGCATAATCCTTCAAAGAGTTTTCAAGCCCGTCTATGTCGCCGCTCGCCCTTGCGCCATCACGCCTTAGGATCGCGGATTTCTTTTCCTGCTTGGCGTTGAAATGGTTTTCGATCGCCTGCGGCATTTGCGCGCGCGCCTCTTGTACCCAGCCGCCGACAAGCCCGTTTGCAAGCAGCGACATTTTCCGCGCCGTTTGCAATTGCGATTTCCATTCCGCGCCTTGGCGGTATGCGCGCAATTCTTTGGCGTAAATCCGCCTGGCCGCGCTTTCGCTTTTGCCGCCATCCATCAATTCTTGAATCCTCGCTTCGCGCTTTTCGTCGCGGGCGGCACGGCGCAACGCCTTTTGTTCGGCTATGGCCTCTTGCAAATTCTGCCCGTCTTGCGCGGTGGAAAAGCTTTGCCTTGCGACATCGAACAGAATGCGCGATTTTTCTTCCCCCGCCAAAAGCGCGGCCGAAGAAGCGACCTCTTTAAAAAACGCATCGCCTGAAGCAAGCGCCTTGCTTTCATTCATCGCGGCGCGGTCGATTTCTTGCCGCTTGGCCTCCAGCTGCTTGATCTCGGACTTGATATCGTCCAAAGTCGGCGAAAGCCGGATATTGGCTTCGATATGGGTTCCGGGGCCAACCGCGCCCATTTGCGCCGCAGAGGCGGCGAATTGGGCTGAAAATTCCGCCGCGATCGCCTCGGAAGCGGCAAACCCGTAAAAGGAAGCCGCGTCTTTTACCGCATAAACCGCGGCCGGATTGGAAGGATCGCGCTTGGCCAGATCCATAGCATCTTGGTAACGGAGCTTTGCCCCCTCCAGAACCTTGCGGGCATCATCGGCCCTTTTGCGCAGCTGCCTTGCATGTTTTACCAGTATGACTTTGCGTTTATTATTGTCCATATCGCGCAAGAACGCGTCGTACCGGCCAATGCCCGTGTCTTCAGAATTGAATGGCACATAGGCAGGGTATGACGTCATACCGCCGCTGATTTGTCTAATCTCTCCCCCGGTAACTGATACAGCCATGTGCCAATTTCTTTGTTATAGGAATGGTAGATTTGTTATTATTTGTAATATAATTCCTGTATATATCAATTGTCAATAACATAATTATTACAATAATGTGTATAAAGCAATATTAGTAATATTTAGGATTTTCAACGACAAAGCGCCATGGCTTGTCCTTGCCCTTGCTAATCCCTATTCTTGGTGTGACCTTAAAGGTCGGACGCCAGGGCGTTTCGGCAACAAAGAAATCCGTGTTATCCACCAAATCCACATTGCTGTGCTGCGCGGTAATACCAAGATCGCGGCACAACTTGCCCGGACCGCTAACCCAATATTCCATCCGGCCATTAACCTCCCGGCAGGCGGCGCGAATCAGAACCGCAGCGGCGAATCCTTCGCGTTCGGTAACGAAATTCAAACAATAATGCATGCCATAAATCAAATATACATAGCTAAAGCCTGGTGGCCCAAACATGGGCGCATTGCGTTTGGTCTTGCCGCGCGCCGCATGGCAGGCCGGATCGTCCTTTCCGATATAGGCTTCGGTTTCGGTGATAAAGGCGGATTGCCCGTTAAAAACGATTCTCTTGCCCAAAAGATCCTGCGCCACGTCCAAGGTAGGGCGGGCGAAAAAATCCCGGCTCAAGGCAGGCATGTCGGTTTTTACGGCTTGAGAAATCTTGACCATGGATAAGCAAATTGATAAAGGTTACAGGTCTTTATACTATGTCAGAATTCAACGATCCCAAAAATATTTTAGGCACAAGCGACGCCGATTTGGCAAAACTCGCCCGCACGGCCTTTACCCAAGGGTTGATGCGCGATTTTGGCGGCGACAAAGGAAAGAAAAATATGTTCAAGGAATTCAAGGAATTCGCCATACGCGGCAACGTCATCGACCTTGCGGTCGGCGTAGTCATCGGCGCGGCCTTTACCACCATCGTCAATTCACTGGTCAATGACGTCATTAACCCGCTTCTTGGGCTTCTGCTCGGCGGGATAGATTTTTCCAATTTCTTCTTGGTGCTTAAAGGCGAGGGCGGCTATGCGACGCTGGACATGGCGCAAAAGGCTGGCGCGGTCACCATCAATTACGGGCTTTTCATCAACGCGATCATCAAATTCCTGATCGTGGCATTCGCCATTTTTCTTGTGGTTAAGCAAATCAACCGCCTGCGCAAAGAAGAGCCGCCCGCCCCGGCAACGCCGCCGCGCCAGGAAGTTTTGCTGCAAGAAATACGGGATATATTGAAAAACAAATAAGGTTTTCATGAAAAAAATCCTCTGCCTGCTTGTCTTGGTTCTTTTGCCCTTTGCCGCGCTTGGCAATGGCGCGCCGGTCAACACGGGTAAAAACAATCTTGCCTTGGACGGGTACGACCCGGCTTATTATTTTACCCATGGCCAGGCGGCCAAGGGCAAGGGCGCAATCAGCGCGCATTACAACGGCATCATATATTATTTCGTCGATGCGCAAAGCCGCGACGCGTTCATAAAAAAGCTCGACGCCTATTTGCCGCAATATGGCGGATACTGCGCCGGCGGCATGGCCGAAGGACAGCGAAACGACGCCGATCCCAAGATATGGAAACTGGAAGGCGGCAAGCTTTATCTGTTCCAGACCCAATCGGCCTATAAGCAATTCGCCCAAGATCCGAGAAAAAGCATTGCAGCCGCGGACAAAGCCTGGGCCAAATTGACCCAAGGCGAATAGCCATACAACACCCATACCCCGTTTTCAGGCTAGGATGCGCTTTTTCCTGTCTTGCGGAATTAAAGTTGTTAGGGTGGGGAAAGATTAAGCTATCTTCCCCCCTTCAGAAGTCACCCCCAGGAGTTACCCCATGTCATTCGATAAAATGTTTTCCGTGAAAAACGTCGGCGACAGAGAGCGCATTTTACGCATCGTCCTAGGATTTTTCTTTTTGTATATGAGCTTTAACACCGGCATCATGGCGCTGAACATAATCGGCATCCTGGCGCTTTTCATCGGATTGGTTTTGGTCGTAACCGGTGTTTTGGCCTCTTGCCCGATCTATACCAAGCTCGGCAAGTCCAGCTGCCAGGTGAAATAGCGGGCTGCGCCTAGCGCGAATCCATCTGAAAACGCAGCGCCATCTCTAAAACCGCATCATGCGGCAGGCTGTGCGCGCCAATCGTAGTGCGGGCGTGCCTGCCTTTTTCTTGCAATGCATAGTTCAATAGCTCTGACGCAGGATCGGCAATAGCGGCATGATCTTGTGCATTTGGATCGCTATGATTGACGAATACATCAAGCCTTAAAAGCCCCAGCAAGCGGTTCCAATTGCCTTGGCACGCTTGATCGATTACCCACAAAAGCGTCAAGGCGCAATGGATCGAGGCTTGTTTTGCTATGTCAGGCAGAACCTGATCTCTGCACAATCCCAGTTTGCCGGTAAATTCCTGCGGTACGATCCCGCCCTTGCGCGGCGCAACGCCCGATGTTTGAACAGCGATAATGCCCGGGGCCGTGTGTTCGCATACCCATAAAGCAATATGATTAGATGGGGGGTCGGTGATAGGCTGCATTGCCAATTTTCTTTCCGCCAATCTTTGCACGACTACCTCTTTGGTAAGGCTCATCTCCAGGCTCCGTTGCAACGATTTTTTAGGTTTTGACCCGACCTTTACTGCCAAGCAAATTCAGGATAACTGCAGAAACATCAAAAATGGTTTGTTGTCCCCCCACAAATGGGCAATCAACACGAAAAGATTGGCTAAAAGATTTGGCCAGGGCATCAATTTCTCCACGCCCCAAGAGCGATTGAGACAAGGGCCGCGACATAAGAACACCAAGATCTGACATTCCCTGCAAACATTCCGGTGAATGCCCAAGAACTGTAAAGCTTACATGGTCTATGACTTGTTTGTAACCGATTTTGCCATAAGCTAATTGAATTTCCGGGTTATTTTTTAGCTGATATATCACATCCAGATACTTGCCGATGGTTTGCGGCTCAACCTCGCTTAGGTAAGTCTCAGGAATATCAATTCCGAACGCAGCGCCGTATTTCAATCTGATATCAATCCACTCAAGACTATCCATCCTAAGATCGCTAATAAAATCCGTATCAAGACTCAATTCATTTTGGTCTCGGCATACACTCTTGGCAGTAACGGCTATGATTTTATCGACATCCTGCGGGTCGAAGAGGGAAGTTTGAGCTTGATCCATCTGTTACTCCTATAGAAACAATTGGATTCTTATAGCATACCTATATAGGCTGTCAAGCGAACGAGTAAGATTGATATTATTACAAAATTATAGCATTTCCGCCGTTAAATCATATTCATCCGCGCCGGTGACTTTGACTTTTAATATATGTCCCGGCAACGGGCGTTTTTTGCCCGTGACATAAACCTTGCCGTCCACGTCCGGCGCGTCGGATTTTGATCTGGCGACAATACCGTTCGGCCCGGATTCATCGACGATCACATCGATGGTTTGCCCGATTTTTTCCTGCAATCTTTTTGCGCTGATTTCTTGCTGCTTTTGCATGAAACGGTGCCAGCGTTCTTCTTTGACTTCTTCCGGCACATGGTTCTCCAGCGCGCGCGATGCCGCATGTTCGACATTCTCGTACTTAAAACATCCAACGCGATCCAACTGTGCCTGATCCAGCCATTGCAGCAGGAATTCGAAATCCTGATCCGTTTCGCCGGGAAAGCCGACGATAAAGGTCGAACGCACCGTCAAATCGGGGCAAATTCCGCGCCAGTTTTGAATTCTTTCCGCCGTTTTTTCCTGATTCGCCGGACGCTTCATCGCGCGCAGCACATTGGGCGAAGCATGCTGGAACGGGATATCGAGATAGGGCAGGATTTTTCCCTGCGCCATCATCGGAATAACCTGATCGACATGGGGATAGGGATAAACATAATGCAACCGCGTCCAAACCCCCAATTCCCCAAGCGCCTGGCACAAATCGTAAAATTTGCTGCGGTATGTTTTATCGCGCCATTTTGATTCGGCGTATTTCACATCAATGCCATAGGCCGACGTGTCTTGCGAAATCACCAGCAATTCCTTGACGCCGGATTGCACCAGCGTTTCTGCCTCAGCCATTACCTCGCCCAAGGGGCGCGACACCAAATCGCCGCGCAATTTCGGGATGATGCAGAAACTGCAACGGTTGTTACAGCCTTCGGAAATTTTTAAATACGCGTAATGGCGCGGCGTCAATTTGATGCCCTGTTTCGGCACCAAATCCAAATAAGGATCATGTTGCGGCGGAACCGCCTTATGCACCGCCGACACCACCGATTCATATTGATGCGGCCCCGTGATGGCGAATACATTCGGATGGCGCGCCTTGATTACATCCGGCTCGGCCCCCAAGCAACCCGTTACGATCACCTTGCCGTTTTCGTTCAACGCCTCGCCGATCGCGTCCAGCGATTCTTCGCGCGCGGAATCCAAAAAGCCGCAAGTATTGACGATCACCACATCCGCGCCGTCATAACTTGGCGCGATGTCGTATCCTTCGACCTTGAGCTGGGTTAAAATCCGCTCGGAATCGACCAAAGCCTTGGAACAGCCCAAGGACACAAAGCCCACTTTGGGGCCGATTTTGGGGGTATTTTTTTGCGTTTTTACAATGGTATTTTGTTTTTTCATCCTGCCTCTATGCGGCAATGCTGTATCATTCCGCATGCGATTTAGCAATAAATTAGGGTTATGAGAATAAATATCTCTGTCCTTGACATTGATATAATCATTTACTATTAAAATACATAAATATTTTTTAAGGATAAAAATGTCTGACGATTCCACCCCGGGTATTATTATAAGTGCTAGCCACACTAATGTGAGCAATGCGAAAGATTCCTATGTCGTTGCCTGCAATCCCCGCGCAATAGGTCCGGAATTTAGGGAACTTTTCTTAGCGGCGCTAGATGCTTTGAAGGACTCTCAACTTGCAGCGCTCAAAGACGATTTGAGTAATTTTTTTATCACCATGGCGCAAAACAATGACATTCTCAATCCCAAAGAAGCCTTATGGCCGGAGTTGATTGAACTTTTAAAAAGCCAGCCCACCCCAACCCCCGCCGGTGAAAATCAAAAAGCGGCACCCCATATTTCCAAAACGGAATTCCGCCGGGCAAGTCAAGAGCTTCATATTCTTTTGAACAATCTTATAATCGTAGACTATAAACATTTGGCGGATTTTATCGACACTGCGCTTGAATGTGTTCATGAAAAGCTGATAGAAGCAATCACCCTGTTGGATTCGGAATTGTTGGAAGCCGTAGTTATTCTTTATGAAAAAACCGGCGATGAAAAATTGTTTGATTTAGCATGCTATGAAAAGCCGGGCCGCCAGAAACCCAACAAACAAATTCAAGATGAAGATCTAGATATTAGCATCTTGATTGAAAAGGCAAACACAGCAGGAGAGGATTTCGACATCGAAGATATTGAAGCTGTTGCTACAATTATACAAAATATTAGAAAAATAGAAAAAATCGCGGGGCCAATTAAACAATTGGAGAGCTGCCTCAATATGTTAAAAAAAGCCAAAGCACTCGCTGGAAATGCCATTGAGAAATTGCAGGAATTGGAAAAAACCACCCCTCTTTACGGATATCAACTCGCTTTCATCGCCGGTTCAACCGCTAGTCTATATCCTTGCGTTCGACTAGACCCGAAAGAGCGGGCTGACTTCCTGCGGCAGAGATAGACAAAGCTTGGGCTTTCCCCTGCCCTGCCCTATATTCTATACTTGATCATGGCCAAGCCCCAAAAAACAAACCCCGCCCATGCCGGCCTGTTTGCCGACACCGCGCCGCAAGCACCGCTGGCGGAACGGTTGCGGCCCAAAAACTTATCCGAAGTCGTGGGCCAGGATCATTTGCTGCAATCCGGCGCGCCGCTGGCGCAAATGGTTTTACAGAAAAAATTATCGTCGATTATTTTTTGGGGCCCGCCCGGCACCGGCAAGACCACCATCGCCCGCCTGCTCGCCAAGCAATGTGATTTGCTGTTCGAGCCTGTATCGGCGGTGGCAGCCGGCGTAAGCGATCTGCGCGCGCATTTTCAAACCGCGCAGGAAAACCGCGCCATGGGGCGCGGCACTTTGCTGTTCATCGACGAAATCCACCGTTTCAACCGCGCGCAGCAAGATGTGTTGCTGCCCTATGCCGAGGACGGCACGGTGATCCTGGTCGGCGCGACCACAGAAAACCCTTCATTTGCGTTGAACAGCGCGCTTTTATCGCGCGCGCAGGTTTTGGTGCTGCGCTCTTTGGATCAAGCCGCCTTGGCAACGCTGATATCGCGCGCCGAAGATTTGCTTGGCAAGAAACTGCCGCTGACAGAATCTGCGCGGCCTATGTTTTTGGAATTGGCGGATGGCGACGGGCGATATTTGTTGAATATGGCGGAAAGTATTTTTTCGGCGAAATTGGAAAAGCCGCTGGATGAAAAAGCCTTATTGCAATTCGTGCAAAAACGCCGCCCGCTTTACGACAAATCCCAAGACGGCCATTACAATTTGATCAGCGCGCTGCATAAGTCCATGCGCGGTTCCGACGCCGACGCTGCGTTGTATTGGCTGGCGCGCATGCTGGTCGCGGGGGAAGACCCGAATTACATCGCAAGGCGGATACTGCGTTTCGCCAGCGAGGATGTCGGCCTGGCCGATCCCCATGCCTTGCCGCACACGCTGGCGGCCTGGCAGGCCTATGAGCGTTTGGGCAGCCCGGAAGGCGAGCTGTGCCTGGCGCAAGCCGTGATCTATCTGGCCACCGCGCCGAAATCCAACGCCGCCTATACGGCCCTTGGTTCGGCAAAACGCCTTGCCGCCGAATCGGGATCGGTGGCGCCGCCCAAACATATACTGAACGCGCCAACGCAATTGATGAAAGACATGGATTACGGCAAGGATTACGCCTATGACCACGACACCGCGCAAGGATTTTCCGGACAAAATTATTTCCCCGACGGCATGGAACGCCCAAGCCTGTATGAGCCGCGCGGCAAGGGATTCGAGGCCGAAATTAAAAAGAGATTGGAATATTGGGCGGGGCTGAGAAAAGGGAGCGATGTTTAGAGAAAAAATCCACCCGCTCATCCTGAGCCTGTCGAAGGATAAGCGACAAAAACCGTGGTTACAAGCCCATGGTTCGACAAGCTCACCATGAGCGTCGGGGGTTTTCCTAGACACCAAATACCGGACACTCTACATTTATACGATCAACAGGGAGTTATCCATGAAACGCTTATTTGTTACTTTCGCTTTGCTTGCTTGCCTTTCTGCCGCATACGCGCATGCCGCAGAAGAAATCGGCTTGAATTGGGCAACCGTCGAACCGGGTGTTTACCGCATCGACCAAGGCCATGCCACGATTATGTTTTCGCTGAATCATTTGGGTTATGCGCCTTATTACGGCAGGTTCAATAAATTCGACGGCATCTTGCAGGTAGACAGCAAAACCGCAAAACAAAGCAGCGTGCATGTCACCATCGACCCAAGCTCAATCGACACCAATCACGAGGTGTTAGAGGGCAAGTTGCGCGGTGAAAAATATTTCAACGTCGAAAAATTCCCGGCCATAACCTTTGCCAGCACGGCGATTATGCAAACCGGCGCCACGACCGGGCGCATGACCGGCGATTTGACGATGCTGGGCAAAACCCTGCCGGTCACGCTGGATGTCACCTGGACCGGCGGCGGCATGAACAGCTTTAGCGGAAAATATACTTTGGGATTCACCGCCAGCGGCGCGATCAAGCGGTCTGAATTCGGCATGAACGAGGGCATTCCCTATGTCGGCGACGAAGTCACGCTGACGATTGCCGCAGAATTCAACCATGCGGGCGAAGCCAAAAGCAATTAGGACGAGGTCATGCGTTACACAATTCCCAGCATTATCCTGCATTGGCTGATGGCCGTTTTGATCGTCATGCTGCTCGTCATAGGGTTTATCATGGTGGGGATTCCTTTTGGCGCGGATAAATTTTTCGTTTATCAATGGCACAAATCCTTTGGGATTTTGGTTTTGCTGCTTGTGGCGTTGCGGATTTATTTCCGCCTGAAACAAACCATGCCGCTTCCCGCAATTCTGCCGCAATGGCAAAAGCGCGCGGCGCATGCAACCCATCTTGCGCTTTACGCCGCGATGATCTTGATGCCGCTTTCGGGCTGGCTGATGGTGTCGCTGTCGCCTTTGCAAATTCCGACCTTGTTTTTCGGCGGCGTCGAATGGCCGCATTTGCCGGTGCCGCAAAGCTGGATCAACGAGGGCACGGCGGATATGGCAAAAGACGCGCATGAAATCATCGCCTGGGCGTTGATCGGACTGATCACGCTGCATGTCGGCGCGGCGATGCAGCATTTATTCAAGCGCGACGGGATTATATACCGCATGCTGCCCTTGAAATGGTTCAAGCCGCTTATGATCCTTTTGTTCTTGCCGCTGCCGCTTTATGCCGCGCCTCTTTGGCAGACGGATTATGCCCAAAGTAAAATCGCCTTCACCGCGACCATGAATGGCGGCGAGTTTTCCGGCGCGTTTGAAAAATGGTCCGCCGAAATCGCCTTTGACCCCAAAGATCTTGCATCCAGCTTTATCGTGGCGACAATCGATACGGCATCGGCCAAGACCGGGGCAAAAGACAAAGACAGCGCGATGCCGGGAAAAGACTGGTTCGATGCGGCGCAATTTCAAACCGCGACTTTTAAAAGCGAAAGCATCGTGGCGCGCGATGCCGCCAAGGGCGAATATCTTGCCAAAGGCGCGCTTACCATCAAGGGCATAACCAAGCCGATCGAGCTGCCTTTCACCGTTCAAATCGACGGCAACAAAGCGCAAGCCACCTCGCAAATCACCTTGCAACGCAATGATTACAGCATCGGCGTCGGCGAATGGGCCGGCGACCAGTGGATCGCTTTTCCGGTCAGGGTGGAAATTGCGGTAAGGGCGAGCCGGTAATCTCCGCCCCTTCCTTGTCATTCCGGCGAAAGCCGGAATCCATAGGCTTTTTCCATTGATGCTGAACCACGGGTATGGATCCCGGCTTTCGCCGGGATGACAATAAGAAATTCTCTCTTAAAATACAGACGGTTCTGCCGCCCCGAAAACGCCTTGACCCTAAACCCTAAGCCCTATACCCTATGCCCCGCTTGTAACGAGTGGCAGAGTGCCAAAGCGAGGCCGCAAGGCCAAGCGTCGATCAAAGATCGACCACTCTGCTTCGATAGTGGATTTAGGATGAGTGGCAGAGTGCCAAAGCGAGGCCGCAAGGCCAAGCGTCGATCAAAGATCGACCACTCTGCTTCGATAGTGGATTTAGGATGAGTGGCAGAGTGGTCGATCGCGCCGCACTCGAAATGCGGTATGCTCGCAAGGGCATCGGGGGTTCAAATCCCTCCTCATCCGCCAGTTTTTACCGTATCAATATCCCCCCACATTTCCGCCGCAATCCCGCGCTATATCATGGGCATGGATTTCCAACCATGGGGGATTGTCATGGCTATGAAGCGGGGATTTTTGCTGTTCTGTTCGGTTTTTTTGATCGCGGCTTTTGCCGCTTCGCCTTCTTTTGCCGATAATGGGCGCGGACGCGGCTATCACAACAAGGGCCGCAATCATGAATACCGCCACGACCACCGCGATAATTTCCGCCGTACTTATTATCGTTTCAATGGCCGCCAAGGGTACTGGCATCACGGCCATCACCGCGGCCGCAACGGATGGTGGTTCGTTTCGGACAATGTCTGGTATGCCCATACGCGCCCGGTTCATACAAAAACCGTGATTGTGCGTGAGCCTGTTGTAATCCGGGAAACCGTTTCTGCGCCAGGCTATGCCTTTGCACCGCAGCCGCCTGTTTACTCCCCCGTTGGCGTTGCCAATGCGGGCGAATATTGCAGAGAAGCGCAAACCACTGTAATAATAGGCAATCAGGCGCAGCCTGCCTATGGCATGGCTTGCCTACAGCCGGACAATAGCTGGAAGATGGTGCGGTAAAAAATATTCCTATGCATAAGATTTTCATTTCCTTGCTTTCTTTATGTCTGCTTGCGGGCTGTCAGAGCGCAACAACCATTACGCCTGAAAAAACCGGCCCGCTGCATGTCGGCATGAGCACGAAAGAAGTTATGGCAACAAGGCTGGGATTTGTACTCGAAGAAGAACTTACCCCAGGCTGCCGCGAAGGGTTAAGCAGCGATGGAAAATTGGGTGTGCTTTTGGAAAATGAAAAACTGATGGTGATATCGGCAATGTCACAGGAATACGCAACGCCCGAAGGCATCCATGTCGGCAGCACCGAGCACGCAGCACAGCAAGCTTATGGAACTGCGCTTGCAAAAACGCCGCATACATACGATCCTGATGGAAATTATTTATCCGTGATTAGGGACGGCAAAGGCTATCATTTTGAAACAGACGGCAAAATCATTATACGCATCCATGCCGGCCAAATGCCCGCGTTGCAATATGTCGAGGGTTGCTTATAGCTAGGGATTTTACCTCTCTTGTTTCTTATCCGGCTTTATGCAAGAATTCTGAATCTGTTTTTCCCTGCAACCAAAAGGCAAGTCATGTCCGCCCTATCCCTTTCCTTTGATAACAATTGGAAACCGAAATATTTGCATATTGTGGGCGCATGCCTTGCGGCAGCGTTGATCATTACCAACGTTTTTAGTTTTAAATTTATCGATGTTTTTGGATTTAAATTCGGCGGTGGAGCACTACTCTTTCCTTTTTGCTTGATTCTAGGCGACGTCATTACCGAGATTTACGGCTATAAACGCGCCCGGCAGATGATCGTTACCAGCCTGTGCTGCTTTCTTTTTTATGCCTTGGTTTCACAAATCATGATTATACTTCCGCCTGCCGCCGACTGGCCGCATCAGGAAATATTTACAACTATCTTTTCACTTACGCCGCGTATTTTTATTGCCGGGGCTTTGGCTTATCTTGCGGGGGAATTGATCAATTCTTTTATTTTATCGAAAATGAAAATAAAGGACAAGGGCAAGCTTTTTTACAACCGCGCTCTAGTTTCAACTTTCTTTGGTGAGCTTATAAATTCCGCAATATTTTTCACGATTGCTTTTGGCGGATTATTTGCCTGGAGTTTGATTCTGACTCTGATTATCAACGGCACCATCCTAAAAACAATTATCGAAGCTGTATTGTTACCGGTCACTTCGGTCATCGTGCAAAAAGTCAAAGCTATGGAAGGTATCGAACATTTTGACGAAGCCGTGGACTTTGAAACAAAAACACCATACGGGATTTAAAAAATTTATGCGCTAAAACTGCTATCCTTCCGGCTGCGCATAAATGCTTCGTCGGGCTTGCGCTAGGCCGACGAAGTCCGCAGGGTGTGGGCGGTTCCCGAAGTAGAGGGGAAGGGGTTGGAAAAGGGCATAATTCCTGCACCTCTCTTTTTGCTCTCTCCTGACAAAGGCCGGTTCAGCAGCAGATGCCCTACTGCGCCTTGCCCAGCAAGACACCGAGATAGCCGTTTAATTTTTATCTTTTAAGGATATGAATTTTATGCTATTCTGTTTGGGTTATTCCAATCGGGGGGCGCAAATGGTTAATTTTAATGGCAAAACATTTCAAAGACTGGCTGCTGCTGCGGCAAGCGTAGGCGTCGCCCTGGGCGTTGGCGGCTGTTCCGCCACCAGCAGAGATTGTTTTAAAGTATCGCCCGAAGACGCCGCCCAAGTCGACTGGGAAGCCCTGCAAAACCGTCACCGCGCCGAATCGGCGCTGCAAGAAGGCAGAACGCGCACACCCGTGATCCCAAGCCCTATAAACCAAGGCCGTTAATCTTTCGCCGAGCCTGGTTGTTCCTGCCGTTAGGCCTTGACAGGGTCACAAAATTTCCTATACTGCGCTGCTTCCCGGGGAGACCGCTTTGGCGGGGCTCGGGACCATGAAAAATTTATAATTCGAAAGAGGCAGCTATGCACGCGATCCTACAAACCGGCGGAAAACAATACCGCGTCAAAGAAGGCGACAAATTCCTGGTGGAAAAGCTTTCGGGCGACGCCGGTGCGACAGTAACTCTGGGCCAAGTGATCGGCCTTGAAAAGGGCGACAAGCTGGTCGCGGGAAAAAGCCTCGGCAACACCGCCGTCTATGCGCAAATCCTGGAACAAACACGCGGCGAAAAAGTCATTATCTTCAAGAAAAAACGCCGCCATAATTACCGCCGCAAAAACGGCCACCGCCAGGATTTGACCTTGGTGCAGGTGTTCGACATTTCCGAAACCGGCGCGCCGAATAAATTGGCCCCGGAATTCAAGGCGAAAGCGGCGAAAACAGCAGCGCCGAAAAAAGCGGCCGCCCCGAAAGCGGCAAAAGCCGCAGCCCCGAAACAAGCCAAGGCGAAAAAAGCCCCGGCTAAGAAAAAATAGATAGGAGAATAAAATGGCACAGAAGAAAGCCGGCGGCAGTACGAAAAACGGCCGGGATTCAGCAGGCAGAAGATTAGGCCTTAAAAAGGGCGGCGGACAAGACGTCGTTTCCGGTAATATCCTGGTGCGCCAACGCGGGACCAAATTTTACCCCGGCATCAATGTCGGCATGGGCCGCGATCACACCTTGTTCGCAACGGCGGACGGCAAGCTGGAATTCAGCAACAAATCCGGCGGCCGCACCTTTGTCAATGTTTTGACAGGAAAAGCAAGTGCCTAAGCATTCTAAAATTGTGTCCGGCAAAAAAACTACGACCCGCGATATAGGTCCAGGCGCGCCGGTTGAAAACGTCGGCGCGAAACTGCGTCAAGCTTTAAGAAGGAACCCAGCGGCGCAGAAAAAATTTTTAGGCGCTCTTGATCCCGATGGCACAGCAAGGGCGAATGTAGCGGCAAGAAAAGGAGGCGAACGCGGCGGCAAATAGGCCAAACCCGGTTCGGCTAAATTGCGCAAAGGGGCTTTTTAGCCCCTTTATTATTTATAAAGTGAATTGCGATGAAATTTCTGGACGAGGCAAAAATATTCATAAGTTCCGGCGCGGGCGGGGACGGATCCGTTTCTTTCCGCCGGGAAAAATTTATCCCAACCGGCGGCCCGGACGGGGGCGACGGCGGGCGCGGCGGATCGGTGATTTTTGTCGCGGCGGAAAACTTAAACACCCTGATCGATTTCCGTTATCAGCAGCATTTCAAGGCGGAACGCGGCGACCATGGCCGCGGCAAAATCCAATCCGGCAAGGCGGGGGCGGATATGATTATCCGCGTTCCGGTCGGCACCGAAATCTGGGACGAGGATAAAACGCTGCTGCTCGCCGACATGAAGACGGCCGGTCAGGAAATCCGCATGCTAAAAGGCGGCGACGGCGGATTCGGCAACACTCATTATAAATCCTCGGTCAACCGCGCGCCGGAAAAGGCACTGCCGGGCTGGCCGGGCGAAGAACGCTGGGTGTGGTTGCGGTTGAAACTGATCGCAGACGCCGGGATATTGGGCCTTCCCAACGCCGGGAAATCCACCTTTTTATCGGTCACATCCGCCGCCAAACCCAAAATCGCGGATTATCCTTTTACCACGCTGAACCCTCAGCTGGGCGTTGTAAAAATCGACGATTATTCCTTTGTCCTCGCCGATATACCGGGGCTGATCGAGGACGCGCATCTGGGCAGGGGCCTTGGCATTAAATTTTTAAGCCACATCGAACGCTGCCGCGTTTTGCTGCATGTGATCGACATCCATTCCGAAGATATCGTAAAAGATTATGAAACCATAAGGCGCGAGCTTTCCGAATACGGCATGAATCTGGAAAACAAGCCGGAAATCATAGCGCTGAACAAATGCGACGCGCTGGACGAGGCGGAGCAAAAGAAAAAGCAAAAACAACTGCAAAAAGCCTGCGGCAAAGAAGTGCACCTTATTTCCGCCGCCGCAAAACAAGGCATTACCCCGGTTCTGCGCGCGCTATGGCGGGAAATAGAACAAAGCCGGCAAGCGAAAAAGCAACAGGAGGAAATTTCCAGTCCTTAACATTGTCATCTGGCTGACAAATCTCTAAACACTAAGCACTAGACAGCAGGCACTTTTCCGCTATAGGCTTGGGACATGAAAAAAATCGGCATCCTTGGCGGATCGTTCAACCCGGCGCATGAAGCGCATCGGGAAATCAGCCTTTATGCGCTGGAACAGCTGGGGCTGGATGAAATCTGGTGGCTGGTTGCAAGCCAAAATCCGCTGAAAGAAATATCGGGCATGGCGCCTTTTGACAAGCGGCTTGAGAAAGCGCGCGAGGCGGCAAACCACCCCGCCATTATCGTGCAGGATTTGGAACAAAAATGGGGAACGCAATACAGCATTGATACTTTATATAAATTGCGCGAGAATTTTCCCGATGACAAATTCGTCTGGCTGATGGGCGCGGATAATCTGGTCCAATTCCATCGCTGGAAAGATTGGCAAAAAATCATCGGCCTTGTGCCGATGGCGGTGATAGCAAGGCCGGGATCGGAACATTGCCTGCAATCGGTTGCAGCGCAAGAACTGGCCCCGAACCGCCGGAAAGCCACAGAAACCAAGGATTTGGCGGGGGCCGCCCCGCCCGCTTGGGCCTATCTGGACGGGCTTAGGCTGGATCAATCCGCTAGCGCCATTCGGGTGCAAAAACACCATCCCTGGTGGCAAGAATCTTGAAAAATCGGCGCTTTGCTATACATTTTTTTAACAATTTAGGGTAAAATAAACTTATATCCGAGGTTTTTTATGGTTTTCTTAAACCTCTAAAAGGAGGATATGTCCAAAGCGTGAAAACGACACAAACTCTGACAGCAGTCAAATCTGTTCCTTCAGCAAGCAGCCTGCTCGATATGATCGAGCAATGCCTGTACCAAACCAAAGCCGAAGACGTCGTCGTGCTTGATCTTTCCGGAAAATCGGACTTAGCGGATTATATGGTGGTCGCCTCTGGCAGCTCGCAGCGCCAGCTAAAGGCCATTGCCGACCGCATTTGCCGATTGATGGACGATCGCGGCATGACAACGCCTGATGTCGAAGGCGTGCCCGATTGCGATTGGGTGCTGGTCGACACCGGCGATGTTTTGGTGCATTTGTTCAAGCCCGAAACCCGCAGCCATTACAATTTGGAAAAAATGTGGGCGGCGGATTTGGGCGCAATGCCGCATTAAGAAGGGTATTATGCAATATACCGCCGGCTCATGGTGAGCTTGTCGAACCATGGGCTGCACACATTGCTTTTTGCCGCCCCTCCTTCGACAAGTTCAGGATGAGTTATGGGTTTTAAGCAATATTCCAAACCTTAACCCAACATTTCTGAATGCGCATCACCATTCTTAGCATCACAGCAACGAAATCCAAGGATAACAGCATAACGCCGCTGATCCAGGACTACGAAAAACGACTGAATTGGCGCGTCGAATGGCGCGATATTGTTTCCAAAAAGCAGGCGGATTCCGCCCGGCAAAAAACCTTCGACGCGGATTTGTTGCGCGGCGCAATCCCCAAAGGCGCGCTTTGCATCGCGCTGGATGAAAAAGGCAAGAACCTGCCCAGCCAAGAATTTTCTGGCCAAATTCAAAACTGGCAAAACCGGGGCGAATCGCATTTATGCTTTTTGATCGGCGGCGCGGATGGGCTGGATGCGGCGCTTTTAAAGGAAACCTCCTTTCACCTAAGCTTTGGCAAACTGACTTGGCCGCATCGCCTGGTGAAGTTGATGCTGATCGAGCAGATCTATCGCGCGCAAAGCATCCTGGACGGGCATCCTTATCATAGGGAATAATACTAAAATTTATGGCCTTGACCCGTTGAATTATGATAAGTCTAAGGCATGGAGATAGCAAAAAAACCCGTGATTTTATGCATCCTCGACGGCTGGGGGTGGCGCGAGGAAAAAACCGACAACGCGGTCGCCCTGGCGCGCACGCCCAATTGGGACCGGCTTTTGCAAACCGCGCCGCAATCGTTTTTAAAAACCTGCGGGCTGGATGTCGGATTGCCGCAAGGGCAAATGGGAAATTCCGAAGTCGGCCATATGAATTTGGGGGCGGGACGCGTCGTGATGCAGGATTTGCCGCGTATCGACGAGGCGATCAAAAATAAAAGCCTTGAAAAATCGCTGCTACAGCTTTTAAGGGGTAATGGGGTTTGGGGTAATGGGGTAATCGAAAAAAAAGCCACTACCCCACTACCCCACTACCCCACTACTCTGCACTTGATGGGCCTTTATTCCCCGGGCGGGGTGCATAGCCATCAGGATCATCTCCTGGCGCTGGCCAAAATTCTCAACGATGCCGGAATCAAAACCTTGTTGCATTTGTGGCTCGACGGGCGCGACACACCGCCTAAAAGCGCCGGGGATTATTTAAAAGATTTGGAACAAAAACTGAAATCCCTGTCCCATGTCAAAGTAGCGACCGTCTGCGGGCGGTATTATGCCATGGATCGCGACAACAGGTGGGAAAGGGTCAAGCTGGCTTATGACGCGATGATCGACGGCGTAGGCGCAAAGGCACAAAGCCTGGATCAGGCCATAGGTATGGCCTATGCGGCGGGCGAAACCGACGAATTCGTAAAACCCATCATTCTGCCGGATTTCCGCCCGATGCAAGAGGGTGACGCCATTTTATGCGCCAATTTCCGTTCCGACCGGGTGCGTCAAATTTTAACCGCATTTCTGGATGAAAACTTTAAGGAATTCGCCGCAAGACGGGTAAAATTTTCAAGCGCCATCGCCATGACCGAATATTCCGAGGATCTCGCCAAAAATATGCAAATCCTTTTTGCGCCGCAAAGCATGCAGGATATTTTGGGCGAAATCATCGCGCGCGAAAATTTGACACAGCTTCGCTTGGCGGAGACCGAAAAATACCCGCATGTAACGTTTTTTTTCAACGGCGGCAAGGAAACCCCCTATCCCGGCGAGGATCGCATCCTGGTTCCATCGCCAAAAGTCGCAACCTATGATCTGCAGCCGGAAATGTCCGCCTTTGAGCTGACAGAAAAATTGACCGCCGCTATAAACAGCAAGAAATATGATTTTATCCTGGTCAATTACGCCAATCCCGACATGGTCGGCCATACCGGGAAACTGGACGCCGCGATCAAAGCGGTCGAAGCCGTGGATCAATGCCTGGGCCGGATCATGGATGCTACGGAAAAGGCGGGCGGCGTTATGCTGGTCACCGCCGACCACGGCAATTGCGAGGTCATGCGCGATCCTGAAACCGGGGCGCCGCATACGGCGCATACGCTGAATCCTGTGAAATTGTTCCTTTTCCCCGGCGATACGCCCTTGATGAATGGCAGGCTTGCCGATGCCGCGCCGACGATTTTGCGGCTTTTGGGATTGCCGCAGCCGCAGGCGATGACAGGCCAATCTTTGCTGGCGGGTGAAAATGCTTAAGATCGCCCTAGCCGCTTTGTTGATCCTGTTCGCGCCGGACGTATCGGCAAAGCCCGCGCCGCCGCCAGAGCAGACCAAAAACAAGCAATCGACGGTCAGCAGCGGCAAGCCGCAAGATTTGCAGCAATTCAAAAAAAAGGTCGACGAGGTCGAAAAGACCATAGCCAGGGAAAAAGCCAAAGGCGAAGCGCTGGAGCGCGAGGCGCAGAAGCTGCAGGCAGAAATCCAAAAACTGCAGCAGGAAATGGTGGAGGCCGCGTCGCGCACGCAAGAGCAAGAAGGCGCGATATCCAGTCTTGAAAACAATTTAAATGATCTCGATGAAAAGGAACGTGCGGCAATCAAAGACCTACTGCGCGAAGAAAAAACCCTGGCGGGACTTTTGGCGGCGATGCAAAGACTTTCCCGCCAGCCGCCGCAAATGATGATGCTGTTGCCGCAACCGCCGCTGCAGACGATCCACGGGCTGATTTTGTTGCGCCACACCCTGCCCAAGCTGGATGCCAGCGCGGCTTCGATCAAGCAAGAGCTGGATGCGATCGCGGAGTTGCAGCGTTCCATCGGCAGCAAAAAGGCCGAATTGGAAAAGCGCACCAAAAGATTGGCGCAAGAGCGAAACAAGCTCGATTCGCTTGTGAAAAAGCGAATTGCCGCGCAACAGAAAACCCAACAGGAACAAACGCAATTGGACGGGAAAATCCGCAAAATGGCCGACGAAGCCGCAGATTTGCGCGATTTGCTTGAAAAATTGCAGGCCGAACGCAAAGCGCGGGAGCTGGCCGCAAAAAAAGCGGCGCAAAAAACCGCCAAAAAGCCGGTAAAGCCCCTGAATCGGGCAGACATCAAGGGACTGCCCTTGCCGGCACGCGGCAAGATTCTGGCGGCCTTTGGCGAAAAAAGCGAAATCGGCCTTCCGTCTAAGGGAATTTTGATCGAAACCCTTCCCGGAGCGCAGGTTACCACCCCATACCGTGGCGAAGTAGTTTATGCCGGACAATTTCGATCCTATGGACGGATCTTGATTGTTGAATATGGCGAAGGCTATCATATAATGCTGTCTAACCTTGGCCGCATCGATGCGCAGCCGGGCCAAGAAGTGGTGGCGGGCGAGCCTGTCGGCGTAATGGAGAAATCCACATCCGCCCCACCGCGTCTTTATGTCGAATACCGCGCACGCGGACAGTCGGTCAATCCGAAAGACTGGGTCGCGGCGCTTCAAAATCTTGTAAACTGACGGGCTTTTCCGCCCCAACCTTTGGTGAACCGCAATGAAATTTTCCCCGCCCCGTCCCGGCTCTGTCTTACGCGCCGCCGCCATATTCTCTTTTGCTTTTGTGCTCGGCGTGTGGCTGTCCGGCGCGAACGCCGCCCCGGCCAAGGACCAAGGCGAAGGCAATTCGGCAACCTATCGCCTTTTGAATCTTTTCGGCGATGTGTTCGAACGCACCCGCTCGGAATATGTCGAGCCGATCGAAGAAGACAAGCTGATGGAAAACGCGATCAACGGCATGCTGTCGGCGCTGGATCCGCATTCCAGCTATTTGAACAACAAGAATTTTCAGGACATGCAAGTGCAGACCAAAGGCGAATTCGGCGGCCTTGGCATCGAAGTTACGCTGGATAACGGCCTGGTTAAGGTAGTGTCGCCTATAGACGATACGCCCGCCGCAAAAGCCGGGATCAAACCCGCAGATTTCATCAGCCATATCGATGCCGAGGCTGTAATGGGGCTAAGCCTTTCCGAGGCGGTCGAAAAAATGCGCGGGCCGGTTGGCACCAAGGTAAAGCTTTCGATACGCCGCGAAGGTGCCGATCCTTTCGATGTCACCCTGACGCGCGACATCATTAAAATTCAATCGGTGCGCCACAAGATCGAAGGCGATATCGGCTATGTGCGAATCACCACATTCAACGAGTTGACTTATCCCGGCCTGACCAAGGCGGTCGAAGAAATAAAATCCAAGCTGGGCGCGAAATTGCAAGGCATAGTTTTGGACATGCGCAACAATCCGGGCGGGCTTTTGGATCAGGCAATCGCGGTATCCGACGCGTTTCTGGAAAGCGGGGAAATCGTATCGACCAGGTCCCGCCATGTCGAAGACACGCAGCGTTATAACGCCAAGCCCGGCGATTTGGTCAAAAGCATCCCGATCGTGGTGCTGATCAATGGCGGCTCCGCCTCGGCCTCTGAAATCGTCGCCGGCGCATTGCAGGACAATCACCGCGCCATCGTTTTGGGATCGCAGTCTTTCGGCAAGGGATCGGTGCAAACTATAATCCCGCTGCCGGGACATGGCGCGATGCGGCTGACCACGGCGCGTTATTACACGCCGTCCGGCCAATCGATTCAAGGCAAGGGCATCACCCCGGACATCGACGTTCCCGTCGCCAAGATTGAAGTGCTTGAAGCTAGCGGCAAAGGCCGAAGAGAAGCCGATCTGCGCGGCGCTTTGCGTAACGAGGAAGACCTCAAAGAGAAAAAGCCGGAAGAAAAAGCCAAGATAGAAGCTGAAAAATTCGCCGCCGCCGAATCCGGCAAGGTGGACGAGGATTATCAGCTGGCGCGGGCGATAGACTTGCTGCGCGGCATTTCGATCTATAGCCGCACCGGCGCGCCAAAACCTGAAACAACCGGCGGCGCAAAGTCGAAAACCGCGCCGTAAAGGCTGATTGCCGATGTTACGACGCCTGTCCTGGTTTATGCTTTATGCCTGCATTTTTTTATGCTTGGCATCGGCGTCGGCGGTTGTGGTTTGGGCAAGTTTGCAGGGCGGCGCGCCCGTGTCGCAAGATAGCGGCGTGCCACAAGCGGTTTTAAGCTTTGGCCTGGAAGAAATGGCGGCGCCGGTTCCAGGAGAAATCCCTGCGCAACCCACCGCCATGCCGGAAGCGCCGCAAGAAACTTCGCCGCTTGAGCCTCCTGTCTTGCCGGAAGAAGCCGCGGCAAAACCCATCGAGGTCAACCCAAATCTTTCCGAAGTGATCGAGGGGAAAACCCTGCCCAAAATCGAAGGCAAAGCGGAACCTTGGAAAAGCTATGCCGCCGCGCGCGATCCGTCGGATACCAGGCCGAAAATAGCTATCGTGGTTTCAGGTCTTGGCCTTAAGGTCGCTATTACCGAAAAAGCCATCGCCGTTTTGCCCAGCGCCGTGTCTTTTTCTTTTTCGCCTTATAGCGCTTCCGGATTCACGCTGATGCAGCGCGCCCGCGCGGACGGGCACGAGGTGCTTTTGGATTTGCCGATGGAACCTTTGCTTCCGCAGATTCAAGATGCGGGGCCAAAGGCGCTCTTAACCGGCAGCAGCGCGGAAGAAAATCTAAGCCGCCTGCAATGGGTCATGAGCCGGGGCGAAGGCTATGTCGGACTGCTGGCGATGATGGGCGGTAAATTTTTGGGCAACGATGCAAGCCTGCGCCCCGTACTTGCGGAATGTAAAAAGCGCGGCCTGATGTTCGTCGACAACGGCCAGGGTTTTGGCACCTTGGCCAATAAGATCATTTCCGAAATCGGCGCTACCGGGGCGGGTATCGACATACAAATTGATCAGAATCTCGACCGGGGCAGTGTCGAAAAGTCTTTCTTGCGCCTTGAAGAAATAGCGAAATCCAAGGGATTCGCCGCCGGAATCACCCGCCCATACCCCCTGATTCTTGACGAAATTGCGGCCTGGAGCAAAAGCCTCGAATCCAAAGGCATCGCGCTTGTGCCTATCACGGCGCTTGCCAATTAGGACAGAATGTTTAGTGTATAGGGATGGTGCTTATCTTTTTTTCCTGAACACTATGCGCTAAACACTGTACACTGTTATGTTGAAAGACCCCACCCTTTACCGCCCCGGTGTCGGCATCGTGCTGTTGAACGGCACAAACCACGTTTTCGTGGCGCAACGCGCCGACAAGCATTTTGACGCCTGGCAAATGCCCCAAGGCGGTATCGACGAAGGCGAAGATCCGCGCGCGGCGCTGTGGCGCGAATTGCGCGAGGAAACGGGGACGGACAAAGCCGAAATATTGGCGGAACATCCCGAATGGCTGTATTACGATCTGCCATTCGATCTGCAAAAAAAATTATGGGGCGGGAAATTTTCCGGGCAAAAACAAAAATGGTTTTTACTGCGTTTTACCGGCATGGATGCGGATATCAATATCAATCTGCATCAACCGGCGGAATTCACGGCGTGGAAATGGGCCGATCCCAAGGATATGCTGGATATGATCGTCCCGTTTAAAAGGGATGTGTACCGGGAAGTGCTGAGGGAATTCGCTATAATATAATCAAATGCCGATTTATACCCTCGCCCGTGCCGCCTGCACAGCGATGATTTTTTCTTTCAGCGCAGGGATCGGTCCCATATTTCTTGATATGGAAACCGGCTTTTGGCCCCTTGCCCGCACCGCTTCCTGGGCAAGTTTAAAATCCCAAATATCGCCTTTATTCACCGGGTGAAAATTCACCTGTACTTGCGGCGTGGATGGATCCAACCCTGGCAAGTTTTCGCCATAGATTATCACCGGCAAATCCGCGCTGATGCCGGATAGGGCAAGCGCTATGGCGCGGCCATCCAATATTTCCGGCGCATCGACATGATTCAAATATTTGTGGAATTTTATCCCATCATGCGCCACGACCGAAACGCCATGCACTTGCCAATAAGCGGCATAAGCAAGGCAAGCCAGCAAATTGGTCACGTGCCAGGAATCGGAAAAGGGCAAGTCCAACAAAGCAATATTGCTTTGCTTGGCTGTTCTTGCCAACTGCGCCGCCGCCATTCCTTCGTGCTCATGCTGCGCGCCGTCCTCGCCGCGCAAATGGATGATCGCGCCGCGCAAGAACGCTGCTTTATCGCGGAAAATTTTTTCAATATCCGTAATAAAAGAAATTTTGGCCCTGCTGTCCAAATCAGCCCAGCCCTTGAACGCCCCAAAAAACGCCGAACCAAAAACGGTTTTTACATGACCTGCCATAATCGTACCCATTTGTTTTTTATGCCGGCTTTTTAATAGCCTTGCGCCGTTTCTTACGCCGCCGCAACATGGCGGCAGATTTTTCTTAAGCTGCTTGCTTCAATTCCTGGTCCAGTTTTTGCAAATTGCGCCGGATTTTTTTATATGCCAGATCGGCGATCAAACGGTTGGCGCGTCCGCCCGCTTTCATGCCAACGGCCTTTAGAACCATGCCGACGGCGCGTTCGATATGATGGTGGCGGTAATAGCTGTAGGCCCCCGCCTTGTAACGCTTGTTGTACAATTCCCGGTCATAAATCGCGTTGTCGTTGGCGGTGTTGGCGGCGAAATAGGCATAAGACAGCTCGTCGTCTTCGGTTTCCGACACGCGCCCGAGCGCGATGCGCAGCCTTTTCAAAAATCCGATTTTTTCGATTTCGAGATATTTCTTGAAATGCTGATAAAATAATTTGTAATGCCGGAATTCGTCTGCGGCGATGTGGCGGCAGATTTCTTTCAAAACCGGCTCGTCGGTGGATTCCATCAAAGCGGTGTAATAGGAACTGGTTCCGGTTTCGACGATGCAGCGCGCGATCATTTCGCCCGATTTAGAGCCGCGCAAGGAAGCGCCGTCATTCGATACCGGCACTTGATAGCCTGCGGTAAAACGCGCAAAGGCGGATTCCAGATCAAAGCTTGGATCGGCGAGATTCGCCCATTTGCCGAGCGCGTTGCCATGCTGGGTTTCTTCATGCCCCCATTCGATAGACGCCTTGCAAAATTCCTCGTCGCCCGCAAAAAGCTTGGCTAAATGTTCAGCGTATTGCCCGCCGTTATATTCGACAAGCGCCGCGGCCTTGACCAGCGGCACGATCGAAGGATCGATTCTGGACGCATCGAATTTATCCCAAGCTATGTCGGTTTGATAATCCCAATGTTTCATGCGGTGGTGACCAGTTGACTATTGACAGTTAACACCAGTTATAAATTCTATCCAATAAAAAATCAGTTCGATTATAATGAAAACGGCGGCCGATTATAAAACCGGCCACCGTCAATCTTATACCGTGAACCGTTAAGCCGTTTTGCGGCGGCGGCGGGCATCCAAAAAGCTTTCGGCTTCTTTGTCGATGCTGTGTACCGGGCGGTTTTTGCTGTCGACAGGCACATTCTGCGGCTGCCAATTTCCGACCATGGCCGCAGGGATGCTGGCATAGGTCATGATAATGACGATGTCGCCTGGCTTTGCCAAATGGGCGCAGCCGCCATTGGTCTGAATCGTTCCAGATGCCTTTTTGGCAGGCAAGGCATAGGTTTCAAAGCGCGCGCCGGTCGTAACGTTGACGACCTGCACTTGTTGGTATTGGTTGATCCCGGCCATTTCCAAAAGCTTTTCATCGACGCTGATGCTGCCTTCGTAATTGACGTCGGATTCGGTGACTGTGGCTCTGTGAATTTTTCCGGATAGGACATTAATCATCATGATAGTTATCTCCCTTATTTCTTTTTTAAAAACTTTGATACTGACCGTTTCTGCGCCCGCTTCTGTGCCATACCAGCCCTTAAACCACCGGATAATCACCCCGCAAAGGGCAACATGGCCTGGGCTATTTGTAAATCGCGGCGCAATTGCACTTCTTTTACGCTATCGGCAGAGCGCAATTCCTGGCTCAAATTTTCGATAGTGGATACAATTTTGTCGCGTTTAAGTTCTGTGACAGGTGTAGCATTATCTGCAAGGATGGTGCAACGGTTATTTTCAATTGCCGCAAACCCCCCATGCAGAAAAAGCATCTCTGCCGCTTCCTCGCCCTGGAAAAGGGTTAATAAGCCCGGTCTTAAGCTGCTTAACAAAGGCGCATGGTGCGGCAAAACGCCAAAATCGCCGTCGGCGCCCGGAATCACCGCCTGGCTGACCTGGCTTTTCGCCAGAATCTTATCCGGGACGATGATTTCCAATTCCAGTTTATCGGTCATAAAATTATCCTAAATAAATCTAAGAAGACATTTTCTTTGCTTTTTCAATAGCCTGTTCGATTGTGCCGACCATGTAAAATGCCGCTTCGGGAAGATGATCATACTGGCCGGAAACGATGCCTTTGAAACCCTTGATTGTATCTTCGAGGCTCACCAAAACGCCGGGCGATCCGGTGAAGACTTCGGCGACATGGAAAGGCTGCGACAAGAAACGCTGGATCTTACGCGCGCGGGCTACGGTCAATTTGTCTTCTTCGGACAACTCGTCCATTCCCAAAATCGCGATGATATCTTGCAGCGATTTATAGCTTTGCAAAACTTGCTGCACGTCGCGGGCCACTTTGTAATGCTCTTCGCCCAAAACCAGCGGATCCAAAATCCGCG
>JACCDT010529758.1_pt1 | contig 26711 bp, 19 predicted proteins | sample 7446291 | NCBI WGS metagenome assembly JACCDT01 (sample SAMN15323446, study PRJNA562643) | freshwater metagenome | isolation source: river surface water | place: USA:Blue River Watershed | collected 2017-08-17 | reverse complement strand
TCTGATGTGATTTGTTTAAAGGAGGAGATTACCTTCTTGCTGATCGCAAGATTGCCGTTGTCGTTGACATATACAAATTCCTCTCCAAACTTGGATCTGATGTCATAGACCACGGTTTCTTGGTACAGGTACTTCACCCTTCGAAGTTCGTCCAACATCCACCGCGCGACATCATCAGGCGTGTGTGTCGTGGCCATTTTTGTTCTCTTCCTGATAAAGAATCACCGCCTGAAATGGGAAAACCCCACTTTCACTTTTGCTTCCGGCAAACCAAGCCGTATGAACATAGCGCTCCAGAACCTTTGTCACAGTCATTTTTGGACCACCCGACTTCAGTTGAACAATATCGCCCAGTTTCAATTTCATTTCCATTGGTCATTCCTTCTTAAAAAATTTGATTGAAGATTACGCGTACGTTTTTCGCTCAGGTATTCCCAGCAAAATTTGGCGCAAGTAAGCTGCGACGCAAATGCTCATGTGCGTTCTCTTGTCACTTTTAAAAACCTATCTCGCGCCGGAGCACGGACAACGCAGTGCGCCAGTACTGCCCAAGCCATGACTGGCCTTCGCCAGAAATCACGACTTTCCCTCTCAGCACTGGCGTGGCAGATTTCGCCAGCTCAGCCTGCGTAGTGGTCTCTTGCGTTGGCAACTGGAGCGTGACCCTGTATATCGCCTGCTCCGGCACCAACCGTCCTGACTTTTCGCGCACCAGAATCTCGCCGCCATAAACCGAAGCCAAGATGCCGTCCTGCAACACATGCGATGCATCCTGATCAACACGGCTGACGATCAATGGCACCGAACCAAAGCGGCCAGAGTCGGCAAAGAATCTGGCGCTATCGCCCACCCGTACACGCTTGACTTCTTTTTCAGACAAGTAGGCATAGCCTTGCCAACTGCGGACATCAGCGACCTCAACAATCGGTGCATTGGCCCGAATCCATGCGCCAGGAGCCCAATCGGGATCTACCCAATACACCACACCTTGAATCGGTGAGCGCATGGCATACCGATCCTTTTCCCGGTTCAGTCCCTCTACCTCTGCTTCGGCCTTGCCCAGCGATGCCTGCAGCAGTTTCTGGTTTTCATGCAGCTTGGGCTCTAGTCCTGCGTTTTCTACTTTCCATTGCAAGCCAGACGCACGGGCACTGGCCACCTGCTTTTGATAATCCAGATCAGGCAGGCGAAGTTGCACCAGCATTTGGTCGGCCTGTACAGGCTGCCCATGCCTGACCGTGATCGTGTCCAAAAACGCTGCGCCCGGCGAGACCAAAGGATGGCTGATCTCGGGTCTCAGCAAGCCTGAAGCCGCTACGCGCGTGTCCCATGGCACCAAGGCCACCAAGCCCGCACCTGCCAGACACAGCAAACTGGCCTTCCAACGATTTTTCTCTCTAATCGCTTGGCCTTTGTAGATCCAAAATTTCACTTCACTCCACATGGGCAGCACCAAAAACCAGGCCAGCTCCACAGCGCCCAACACAGTCCCCAAAGGCTGTGGAATCGTCGTATAGACCAGCCATGCAATGCCCGAAAAAACGACCAGCCGATAGAGCCAGGTCACGTAGGCAAAGACCAGTACAAACCGTTCACGTGCCTTGGGCAGCTCCTCGGGTTTGCGCTCATTCAAACCAAAAATCCATTCACGCAATTGCCAGCGCGCCAGGGCAAATGCGCGCTGATGCAGGTTGGGCATGTCCAACGCATCCATCAACAAGAAATACCCATCGAACCGCATAAACGGCGAAGCGTTGATGACCACTGTTGAAACCCAGGTTGTCGTGGCCAACAAAAAAGCACCATGCCTAAGTGCCCCATCGGGAAGCAAGGCCCAGGCCAAGGTGCTCCACACCGCTACCACCAATTCGGTCACGATCCCGGCGGCATCGATCGCCATCCTGCGCCGAGCGTTGTCCAGCTTCCAGGCATCGTTCACATCGGTGTACGCCACTGGAAACATCACCAAAAACGCCACACCCATCACTGGCACCTTGCAACCGTAGCGCTTGGCCGTGAACCCATGCCCCAACTCATGCAGGAATTTCACGAAAACCAAGGTCACCGCATAAGCCACAAGCCCTTGCCACGAAAACAAGTCCACCAGGGTGGAGGCAAAGCGGTCCCACTGTTGACCCGCTTGGTACAGGCCCAGCACCAAAGCCAGCCCAGTCAGCCATGCGAACCCTTTGCCAAAGACCCACTGCACGTACGGCAGAGCACGCCCAAGCCAGGCATCCGGCCGCCAAAGCGGGACTCTGAAAAACAGATAGTGATGCAGTAGCCAGGTCAACCACCCGGTTTGACGGCGACGATGATCGGCCCCCATCGCAGACACTGACGCAGGCGTCAAACGCTTGACGAGCTCACTTTGAATCAGGAACTCTGCCACCTGCAGCACAGACTCCTCTTGAACGCGAAGCGTGGTCTCTTGTTGCAAAGCCTGCACGATGGCTTTTGGATTGCCCAAATGCCAACGCGCCAGCACCTCGAAGGTTGCCCAATCCAGTCTGTAAAAAAGATTGCGCACTGGATCGTGCAAAGACCAAGCCGGTGCACCATCGGCCAAGTTGGGCGCCTTGAAAATCGACAACTCGTCTCGCAGTTGCGGCCACACCCGTTGCGCCGTTGCAGCCATCACCAACCCACCCAAGCCCTGAAACTGGCCCATGGCCGCCGAATGAGTCGATACACCAGTGGCACCGTCTCACCATGCAGCTTGACCGTGCCTTTCATGCCGACTCGGGGCAAGTCGTTCTGAGCTTTCTCCGTCAGCGCCCCCCTGACCTTGTAGGCAAACTGCCCATCTGGTCTCAACTGCGCCACATGCGACACGTATTCCAGCTGCGCCTGCACCGGGCTCAAGGGGTCCGAAGCCAGGTACAGCGTCATAGCGGAACCGGCTGGCAAGCTCACCGCGTCCGCAGGCGCCAACCATGCCTCCATGGCCACGCGCGATTCATCGGCCACCACCATGATGCGTTCACCCGTCACCACTGGGCGACCTACCCATTGGTTCGGATCATCAAACAGCACCAAACCATCGCGTGGCGCAGTCACTACCCCCCGTTCGTTGAGGGATTTGAGGTAAGCCGCCTCAGCGGCCTTTTCTTCCAACTGCGACTGCACCACCGCCAGCAGGGACTTGCTTTCTGGGTCAAAAACAGCTCGCTGCGCTCGTTGGCGGTAATCTGCCTCCACAGTGGCCAGTGCCTGCTGTGCCACCTGCAACTTGCTTTGCAAACTGATGCGGTCAAACTCCAGCAGCGGCTGTCCTGCCTTCACGCGTTCATTGGGCAGCACCAATACCTTCTGCACCACCCCGTCCAGCGGCGATGCAATGATGGCGGGCTCCAGCGGCACCAGCTCTCCTGGTGCGAGCACCGTCATATCCACAGGAAACAACACCACCAAAGCCAGTGCGGCAGCTAAAGCGGCGCGTGTTTTTGGTGGGGCCTGCCTGAAACGACTCTTAACCTGCGCCCAAGTCTTGACCTGTTGGCGCGGCAAACGCATTCGGTAATGGCTGGACCATGTCTCAGCCCATTCCTGCAACAACTCAAGGTGTGCCTGTGTGCACGGCGTTTCCATAGCCAGCAACAGCACACCAATGCGATCGTTCTGCTCTTTTTCTGGGTGTCTCAAGGGCACCGCCAGCAACCACGCTGGCAACCAATCCGGCCAGTCCTTCCACGCCTCATCCTGCGCCGCATCATGCAAATCCCACAACACAGGCTCTTGCTCGACCGGGTGCGCATCACACCAACGCTCCAGCCATTGCACATACGGAGCGGTTTTCTGAGGCGTCACCACGCCTGACAACGCTGACACCCCCTGCGCATCCAGCCAAAGCGCAGCCTGCCGGTATGGCACCAGATGAAAGGTTTCATTCACCAGAATGAAACCCAGGTCTGCTGTTGTCTGCGCCAGTCGGGCGCGCTTGCCCAAATGCAGCAAGGTCCCCAGTGCGACCTCGGCCGACTGGGGCTGCCCCTTACCCGCCATCATGTGGAAGCCGCTGTCCGGTTCACCTTGCCTGCATCCCTGGCATGACGAATCCAGGCGTCACGCTCGGCCTTCCAGGCAAACGAGCTTTGCCCACGCAGTTCTGCCTGCAGACGTGGCTTGCCTGCATCCGATGTCTTTGCGGGCTTGGCTTCCAGATCAATCCTGAACCGGGTCACCGCTTTGGAGCCATGGTTGTCAGTGGCTACCACTGAAACCTCCAGAGAACCTTGGTAATTAGCCGGTGCAATACCACGGAACTCGCCCGTGACCGGGTTGAACTTCAACCAGCCCGGCAATGGCTTTCCATCTGCCATCACGGCACTCAGCGACACCACCGCCGACGAATCGGTATGGGCGAAAGTGCTGGCCGGCACATCAAAATTCACAATCAACTGGCTGCCTACTCGGGTGGCAGACTGGTCTGACATATCGCGCAGCACCAGAACCTCAGGCAAAGGCGCTGCCCCCCTGGTAATGACCGGGACCGAGAAGCCCTGCAAAGTTCTCGCTTCAATGGCAGAGTCTGACCTCGCATCACGCTCTACCGGCAGAGCAATCGGCACCACCACGGGCACATTCGTCACAGTCACCGGAATGATGGACATCACTGGCAACGGCTCCACCATGGACGGCGCACTACCCACACCTGCAGTCACAGCCACAGTCGAGCGGATCACCACAGGTGCCAAACCGATGACAGCCGGTGTCGCCGCACTCTGCAGCGTCTCGACTCGCCCATGGCTATCGGTGTAGCTCACCTGCACAGATATGACTTTGCCGGCCTGGGCCAACTCCAAGGTCAACGAAGACTGATGCGCACCCTGGATTGGCACGCCATCGGCCAGCCATTGATAAGTTCTGCCTGAAATGCCGTCCTCATCTGCCAAGGTGTCCGTGACCGACAAGGTTTGACCCTGACGCGCTTCTCCCGTGACTACCAATACACCGGTGCTGGGGTCATTGGCATCAATCACCGTCACGGTCACCGCCTTGGTATCCGTCAGGTTGCCTGTCCCGCTATCCGTTACCACCACATTGAAGCTGTAACTGCTCTTGACCTCATAGTTGGCGGACGCCTTGAGCGTCACCACGCCAGTGCTGGCATGGATATCAAACAGACTGGCATCCGTACCCGTGAGGCTATAGCTCAGAGTCTGGCCAACATCCACATCCGAGGCTGTGGCGGTGTAAACCACTGTGCTGATTGCGGCATTCTCTGCCACGCTGGCACTTGCACCCGAGGTGATCGTCGGTGCCGTATTCGTGTTCACCGTGATCACAAAGTCCTGATCGCTGACGTTACCCGCAGCATCCGTCGCGCGGATTCGGATGTTGTATGTGCCGGCCGTCAATGCGCTGGCGCTTTGCAGGTTTCCACCCACAATCACAAAACTGCTGTTGCCGGAGTCGTTTGTTCCGTTGCCCGCCACCAAGGCATAAGTGACGGCCTGGGCATCGGTCGCCGACAAGGTCGCCACAGTCGTGTTCACTCCAGTGACCACATCCATCACGCTGTTGGCGCTCAGGGCAATGGCCGTTGGCGCCACGGTGTCTACCGTCACCGTCAGGCCCGCAGAGGCAGCGCCCGTGTTGCCAGCCGCATCCGTCACCTTGGTCGTGAGCGTGTGCGTGCCGCTGCTCAGGGTGCTGGACGTGATGCTCCAGTTGCCCGATCCGTCCGCAGTGGCTGTGCCCAATACCGTGGTGCCGTCGGTGTCGTACAGCGTCACGGTCGCGCCTGCCTCTGCACCGCCGCCCGTGATGGTCGGCGTGGTCACGCCCGTGATGTTGTCCGTACCACTCGCCCCCGAATCCGAAGCATTGGCCAGATCCGGCGCACCCGATGCAGAAGGCGCTATGCTGTCAATGGTCAGCGTCAGGCCGGCAGAGGCAGCACCTGTGTTGCCAGTGGCATCGGTCACCTTGGTCGTGAGTGTGTGTGCGCCGCTGCTCAGCGTGCTGGACGTGATGCTCCAGTTGCCCGAGCCGTCGGCTGTGGCCGTGCCCAGCACGGTGGTGCCATCGGTATCGTACAGCGTCACGGTCGCGCCTGCCTCTGCACCACCACCCGTGATGGTCGGCGTGGTCACGCTGGTGATGTTGTCGCTGTTGCTGCTGCCCGAGTCAGACGCGCTGGCCAGATCGGGTGCGCCTGAAGCAGACGGCGCCGTGGTGTCGATCGTCACCGTCAGACCCGCTGAAGCCACCCCCGTGTTGCCTGATGCGTCCGTCACCTTGGTCGTGAGCGTGTGTGCACCGCTGCTCAGCGTGCTGGACGTGATGCTCCAGTTGCCCGAACTATCGGCCGTGGCCGTACCCAGCACTGTGGTGCCGTTGGTGTCATACAGCGTCACAGTCGCGCCCACTTCTGCGCCAGAGCCTGTGATCACCGGTGTGGTCACGCTGGTGGTGTTATCAGTGTTGCTGCTGCCCGAGTCAGAGGCGCTGGCCAGATCGGGCGTGCCCGAGGCAGACGGAGCCGTGGTGTCGATCGTCACCGTCAGAGCGGCGGATCCGGCGCTGGTGTTACCCGCTGCATCCGTTACTTTGGTCGTGATGGTGTGCACGCCATCCGTCAAAGTGCTGGAGGTGATCGTCCATGCCCCCGTGCCGTCCGCCGTGGTTGTGCCCAGCACCGTGGTGCCGTCCGTGTCGTACAGCGTCACGGTGCAGTTGGGCTCGGCCCCTGCGCCAGAAATGGTGGGCGTGTTGTCGCTGGTGTTGTTGTCGGTGCTGCTGCTTCCCGAGTCGGAGCTTGCCAGCAAGTCCAGGCCCGAAGGTGCCGAGGGCGCTGTTGTGTCCAGCGTGTAGGTCTGACCGCTGGTGAAGCCACCAATGATGGCTTGTGAACCCCCATTGACGATACCGGTACCCGTGTTCTTCAGGTCCAGACGCAAAGTGCCGTCACCCGACAAGCCACTGACCGTGACGGTATAGGTCGACCCTGTTCCAGACACTGCGGAAATGGTTCCGGTTGCCGAGCCAGTGCTGGACAGCATGAAATCCGTGAGGTCCACTTGCGTCACCGACTCGCTGAACGTCACCGTGTAGTCAACGCTGGTTGCATTGGTCAAGGCCGTCGCGCCCGCCCGGTTGATGCTGGAAACCGAGGGGCCTGCCGTGACGGTGATGGTGAATGTTTGGTCAGTCGTGTTGCCCGCCAGGTCGGTGGCTCTGACCCGAATGTTGTAAGTGCCCGCACTCAGATTGCTGGCCGCTTGCAAGTTGCCACTGACGATGTTGAAGCTGGTGTTGTTCGTGTCACCCGAACCGGAGACCAAGGCGTAGGTCACGGTATTGCTATCGGTGGCACTCAGCGAGGCCACTGTGCTGCCGCTGGTCGCGGCTGTCTCGGCCACGCTGGTCTGGCTCAGGCTCACAGCCGTCGGCGCTGCCGCATCCACCGTGATGGTCAAGCCTGTCGAAAGCGGGCTGTCATTGCCTGCCGCATCGGTGGCCTTGGCCGTCAGGGTGTGGCTGCCGTTGCTCAGCGTGGATGTGGTGTAGCTCCAGCTGCCTGTGCCATCTGCTGTGGCTGTGCCCAACAGGGTGGCACCATCGTAAATGGCGACCGTGCTGTTGGCTTCTGCCGTGCCGCTCAGGGTGGGCGTGTTGTCGTTGGTGATGTTATCTGTGCTGGATGCACCAGTGTCTGACCCCGTATTCAGGTCAGGCACGGAGGGGGCGGATGGGTTGACGGCATCCACCTTGACCGCAGTCGTGCTGCCCACGCTATTGAGCGTGAGGGTGGCGTTGTTACCCGCAGCATCTTGGATGGTGCCGCCGTTGAGCCCCAATGCACCCACGGCAATGCCATCGGTGTCCAGCTCGTTGGCTTGCACCGTGTAGCGGAAAGTCAGTGCACTGGTGCCACTGCCCGACACATAGGTGGCATACACCGTGGTACTGCCCACTGTCAGAGCGATTCTGGGTGTGCCGCCTGTCGTGTTGACGATGACGGCTTCACTGAGGTTGACCGTGAAGTCAAGGTTTTGCCCTGCTGAGTACCAGCCGTTGGACGGAACACTGACCGAGGAGACGGTCGGTGCCACATCGTCCACCACGGTGATGGACAAGGCCTCTTCGTAAGTGCTGGAGCTGGCATCGGTCGTGCGCACCCGCACCGAATAGGTCCCCGCAGCCAGGTTGGCCGGGTTGGTGGCGCGCAGGTTGCCACCGCTGATATTGAACGAGCCGTTGTTGGTATCACCCGCGCCAGAGACCAGGGTGTAGGTGAAGGTTTCACCCGTATCCGCATCGGTGGACGTGAGCGTCCCCACAGTGGCATTGGCCCCAGCCGATTGGTTGACCGTTGCCGCAGAGAGCGCCAAATCGGTCGGGTCGTCGTTAGCGCCCGTGATATTGACCGTCAGCGTGGCCGTGCCTGTGGCCGGGCTGACGTTGGCGTCTGTGGCAGTGACGGTGAAGGTTTCGCTGGTGCTAGTCTTGCGGGCATTGATGGCCGTGGCGTTGGGCACATAGACATACGAGCCGTCGCTGCTTTTGACATACAGCGTGCCATAAGTCCCCGCTTTGGACACGTCGTAGCTCACGCCGCCAATGCTGTCAGTGCCACCCGTTGTGCCACCTTGGATGCCATAGCTTGCGACGCCATCGGTGTCTGTCGCCGCAAGGGTTCCGGTCTGGTTGCTGAAGGTGTCTGTGGCCGAAGTGTCAACCAGCGTGATGGCCGTTGGCGTGGTGACCGAAGGCGCCTGGTTGCTCGTCACCGTGATGCTGAATGCCTGCTCATAGGTGTTGCCCGCCACATCAGTGCTGCGCACACGTACCGAATAGCTTCCGGCAGTCAATGCGCTCGGATTGGTAGCGACCAAAGAGCTGCCGCTGATGGAGAAGCTGGCGTTGTCGGTGGAGCCTGTGCCAGAAACCAGCGTGTAAGTGAAACTGTCGCCCACCGTTGCATCGGTGGACGACAGCGTTCCAACTGCCGTGTTGCTGCCAGCAGTGTTGCTGACAGAGCTGCTGGACAAAACGATGGCTGTTGGCGCTGCAGTGTCAACGGTGATCGACAAGCCGGATGAAACCGAAGAGGTATTGCCCGCCGTGTCCATGGCTTTGGCCGTGATGGTGTGGCTGCCAGAACTCAACGCGGAAGAGGTGATGCTCCAGGTTCCCCCTGTGGCAACCGCTGTACCCAACACTGTGGTGCCATCGGTGTCATACAGCGTGACGGTGCTACCGGATTCCGCTGTGCCAGTGAAGACGGGCGTGGTGTTGCTGGTGATGTTGTCTGTACTGGATGCCCCTGTATCCGAAGCACTGTTCATGTCAGGCGTGCTTGGCGCAGAGGGCGCAGATGTGTCCAGCGTATAAGCCTGACTCCTGACGGTCCCGTCATTACCGGCAGCATCGCTCACTTTGATTTTGAGCGTGTTACTTGCCGTGAGCGTCTGCCCGGCCAAGCTCCAGGTGTTCGAACCCACCGACGTGGTCGCAGCCGTCCATGTCGATCCGTTGTCCAGCGACACATAAACCACCTCACCGGCAGCCAAGTTGGCAGACAGTGTGCCGCTGATGGTTTGAGCCGCGGTGTTGGTGATGAAGTCGGTACTGCTGTTGCCGGTGTCCGCAGAGAAACTCGCCGTAGATACGGTAGTGGCGGGTGCCGTGGTGTCCAATACATAGGCCTGGCTGAGGGCTGTTCCATTGTTGCCCGCCGTGTCTGTGACTCTGACCTTTAACGTGTTGCTGGCCGTCAGCGTCTGGCCCGACAAACTCCAGGTGTTTTGTCCCACTGTCGCAGTGGCAACGGTCCAAGTTATTCCGTTATCCAGAGACACATAGACCGTCTCGCCACTGGACAAATTGGCGGACAAGGTGCCACTGATGGTTTGTGAGGCTGTCTTGGTGATGAAGTCTGTGCTGCTGGTGCCTGTATCGGCAGAAAACGCAGCGCTGGCCACCGTGACTGTTGGGGAAGTAGTGTCCAGTACATATGCCTGGCCAGACACTGCACCATCGTTGCCAGCAACATCGGTGACCTTGAGCTTAAGGGTATCGCTGCCCGTCAGGGTAACTCCGTTCCAACTCAAGGTGGTTCCCGAGACCTTGTTGGTGATATTGGTCCAGGTCGCTCCGTTATCCAGTGAGCCGTAAACAATGTCTGTACCGGCCGGGACAGAACTCAAGGTAGCCGTAATGGTCTGGGCAGCCGTCTGGGTAATGAAGTCAGAACTGCTCGCCCCCGTATCGGCCGACAAGGTCAAACCACTGAAGGTGATCGTTGGCGCCGTGGTGTCCAAGGTATAGGTATGCGTGTATGCAGTACTTGATCCGCCGCTGTTGGTAACCCGCGCTTCAAAGGTACTGCTGCCACTCAATGTCGTTGTTGTAGACCAAGAGTTTGATCCTACTGCGTAAGTAGAGGCGTTTGACCAAGTAGAGCCTCCGTCATAAGAAACCTCCACACTTTCACCTGATGCAAGATTGGCAGACAGTGTTCCGCTGATGGTTTGAGTCGCTGTTTTGGTGATGAAGTCGGTGCTGCTGGTTCCTGTGTCCGCAGAGAAACTCGCCGTAGATACCGTGGTGGTGGGAGCTGCAGGTCCCGGCACAACGGGATCACCAATTTCAATATTGTTAAATGCTGCCCAGTTGCCGGACACAACACCAGTAACGTTGCTTATTCTGATTTCATCTACATTCTCGAAAATAGATGCAGTCAATCCATTCTGCTGAGTGAAAATCGAAAGAAACGTTGTTTGGTCAACGGATAAGGTAACTGAACCCAACGAAATTCCCGACCTAAATGCTTCAAAGTTTATTAATCCTTGGCTACCAGACCAATCAAGAACCTCTATGGATTTGAAACTGAAGGCCGCACCTCCATCTCCTTTGATCACCATCAAGTCTGGAGGGTTTGATGATACGAATGTGCCAGTAGTCACATCAAGCGGACCAATCCCTCCATTTGAACCCAAATTTAAATAAGAACTAGCAAAATATGCAAAACTCCCAACAGGGACATTAGGCGAGCTACTGTTTGCATTGTAAATATCAACCTGGATACCAGAAATATTTGCAGATCCAGCATCTCCATCGTGCAATGTCTGCCCAATATTTGTCTGATCTGTTGTCGAGAAAGTAATAATCCCAGAGGCAAACATGAGTCGTTGCTCTAGTGCTACGAGTTCAATCTTAGAGCTTATTGGGTCCGCCAACAAGGATAGACTTGATTTCTTCATTTCCAGTTAATCAAAACATTATTTATAATATAAAATTATTATCGATACATCAAAATAATGAAGGTTCGAATAAATCGAACCTTCATTATTTGTGTGGAATTACGGCCTGACCGGATAAAGACCATAGGTCGCAATGCATGCAGTCATTGCAACGTAAGGGGATTGCGTTCTCACGGGGCTAGATGCAGCTTGAGCCATCGGACCGACAGTCACGGTGCCTCCCGTTACTGTTTGAACCGTTACATTCGTCGATTGCGTACCCGCCGAGCCAGATAGAGTAGTACTTACTCCTCCAAGATCAACCATCGTGCCAGTTGAACCAGAAGGTGCATAAATCTTAATCGGCGTTGATCCTGCGTTGTTTGCTGCAGTTAAGACCGAGCCGGTCCCCGGCGACTGAGTGGCCGATGAAGGAGCCGCAACCAATGCCTGCACTTTTGTATTCGCAGCAAGCGTACTTGGTGTTGCTGGGATATTTACCAATTGAGAGCCAGTAGTTGGACTGAATGTTGCACTGTGACTGTGTAGTGGCAGAGGTGTTTGCGATGTACTGAGCGTTACATAATTATTCCCACTTTTCGTCCCGACAGGCCCATATTGAATAGTTTGCCCGACAGAATCGGTTGCATTTGTATTCGCCGAAATAATCCCTGACCCTACTGGGTAACGTCCACTTAAGTCAGGAACGGCAAATGTAGTAGGTCCTGTACCGCCATACATATTACCGATCAAAGAATAAAGCGCTTGGTACTGTGCAACTTGATAAATCTTTCCATCAGCTTTTTCGTATCCATCTGGACAATATGTACTTGCCATGAAGCACACCGATCCAATGTATGCTGAATCAGGGCCACTACAGGTTGCCATTGAACTTTCAGCGCACAAGGCAAGCAATGCAAGAGTGAGAGCAGTAGATTTTTTCATTTCCGATCCTTCAAAAAAGTTTTATTTCGGCAGACACAAGGAGTGTCCTTTACCTTCTGCGTCAGAGCCGTGCACTACGCAATCGTAGCCAGATCCACCAATAGAGCCCCCACTAGCCAATCGAGCAATATTGTATTTAGCACTCAGTGCGTTACATGCTTGTTTATTAAATGCCACTGCTTCAGCAACAGTTGCAAGGCGCATATTAGATGGGCATTTAGCGCCTTGATCGCCTTCAGCCTCTTTGAATTCAACTCTATAGCATAAAGTTGTTGGTATTTTTTTATCGATTTTTGCACTGTAAATATTGCATCCACCAGAGGCACCACTCATTGCGGCTTTATCACTCAAACGTGCGCCAGCATCAGCTCCAATAGCCCGGCATGCAGCATCTTTGTAATTAAGTGCTGCGAATGCAGATACGGCTTCATATCCAGAAGGACATTGAACTCCATCCCCTTGCACGGCCTTGAATTCAACGACATCTCCTGCCAATGTTAATAATGGAAGTATTGCCACCAAAACACCAGTTAATTTTTTTGACATTCTCTTCATTTTGATCTCCTGTTAATGATTACGAGGACTATTAATTCCAAGTTGCACTTTTCCACTCATGCCAGCCATGAGCTCGGGGTGATATCGCTCCAGCACCGCGATCACTTTTGTGGTTTGGCTTATTGGATCCGCTTTGGCACCCGCCCGCACAAACCGGGCTGGGTAGGACTTTTTGGTGTCATCAATGGCCACGCGGAACTTGCCCGCTGCGCGCAGGTTCGCCACCGCAGCCGTAGGCAAAATAAACTCCAGCTCCAATGAACCGTCGTCCACAATTTCCAGCACCGGCTGGCCGGGCTGCACAAATTGCTGTTCGCGCGCCTTCCATTCACCGGCACGGCCGCCATAGGGCGCGGCGATCTGGCATTTGCTGACTGTGGCTTGCAGGTAGCTTTGTTCGGCTTTGGCTTTGAGCAGCTCTGCTTCGGAGTTGCGCAGTTCCACGTCACCAATGGCGTTGAACTTCACCAAACGCTGATTGCCTTCAAAAGTGCCTTGAGCAGCAAAGACTTGAGCTTTGGCTTTTTCAAGTTGTGCTTCTTGCAAACTGCACTCAAAGCTGACCAGCGCCTGGCCAGCCCTGAATCGTTCACCTTCACGCACATGGATGCGTGCAATCTTGGCCCCCAGCTCTGCAGACAGGGTGGCAAAGCGTGTGGGCGTCAGCTGTGCGCGGATATCGGCTGCAGCCATGTTTTGCGCCATGGCTGCACCGCAGAGCACCACGCAGCAACTGGCCGTGATGGTCTGCCTGAGCGTCATGCCAGGCTTTCGGTCAGGCTGAGCCGCACACGCGCTTGCGGCGCGGGTTTGACCTGCATCTGCATGTTCCAGTTCTTGAGTGACTGGTCCATGGTTTTCTGCAGTGTGGGCAGATCGAGCTCATCGAGGCTGCCCACTTCGGGCTCCATCCCCAGGGTGGACTGCACACGGCTGAGTGCTTCTTGCACGCGGGCCATGGACTGGTAGCGGCGCGCTGAACTCAGGATGCTGATCACATCCGCCGAGATACGATCGAGCCGACCGGCCATCTGGCTTTGCTCTTGCCCGCCTGCAATCTGGGCCAACTGGTTGTCCACATCGGCAATCGCATGTGCGCGTTGGTACTGGCGCACTGCATCGTCATACTGATGCCACGAAAGATGGACTTGCGTGAACACCGCCATTTGCAGTGCCATGCGACGTGCTTGCATCACAGATTCGGCAGCTTCGGCTGCTCTTTTTTGGCTTGGTGCAGACAGCAAATTGAACAGGTTCAGGCTCACACGCATGCTGGCTTCTTGCCAGTGCTGGTCCACCAGAAAGCGGTCATCGTCGCGGCGTGTGCCGTAGTCAAAGCTGATGCCAGGCATCAACTTCAAGATGGCTTTGCGGGTGTCATTGGCAGCAATGCGCACGTTGTAGTGCGCCTCACGCAAATCGGCGTTTTGCATCAAAGCCTGTGCTTCCATGGCCTGCAGGCTCATGCCCAGCGCTTGAGGTTCAGCATCGGTGGGTTCTGTCAGTGTCAAGACACTGCCAGGCGCCGCACCAATCAATGAGGCCAGCTCGACCTTGGCCGTGCCGAGCTCGCGCTGCAGCGCCTCAAGCTGTCTCAGGTTGTCCAACAAGGTGCGCTGAAAGCGCAGGGACTCGCCTGGCGAACGGACCTTGGCAGCCTGCATACCTCGCGAGTCCTTGAGGGCAGCCTCAGCCTCGGTGATGGCAACAGACACCCGTTGGCTCAGTGTTTGTGCTGCCAGGGCTCGCCAGTAGGTCGTGCGCACGTTCTGGATGAGCGTGTGCATGGACTTACGACGGCGCTCCGTGGCAATAAGCAAGCGATCAGCGTTTTGCTTGGCGCTGTAATAACTCGCGCCAAAGTCCAGCATGCTCCACGACAAGGTCAGGTCTTGCGTGGCATGGTTGCGCTCAGAGGAAACATAGCGGTTGTCATACGTGTTGCCGTTGACGTCTTGCGAGCGGCGAACCAAATCGCTGTCTCGCGAGAAGTAGCCTGCATTGGCCAGCAGTCGGGGCAGCATGTCGAATTTGCCGGCCTCCAGTTGACCAGAGGCCAGCGCCATCTCAAGCGATTTGGCGCGGTGGTCCAGGTTGTACTTGAGCGCACGGGCGATGGCTTCTTCGAGCGTGATGGCCCCAGAGATAGGGGCCACTTCGGCGATGCGTTTTTGCAGATCAGACTGGCTTTTCGCCTGAATCTCTTGCTGGCTGAGTGCTTCCGGATTCAGAGAAGCGCAGCCCACCATCAGGATGGCAGCAGCGCTGGTGGCCAGAAGTTTGAAAGGTCGCTGGGTCAGAGTCATTACCGCATCAACCTTCTTCGCAGTCGATCCAGTTGGCGAAGATGGCGTGGCCATCGATCACCATGGGAGGGCCAGCACGGTAAGCTTTAAAGCCTGCTTTGCGCAGCAAGCGTTCCACACCCAGCGGTGAGACAGTGATCAGTTTTTTGGCACCGTGGCTCATGGCCACGGCAATCGACTCTTTGAGCAGATTGACCGCCACCGGAGAAGAGAACTGCATGGACCCGGTCGTTGCTTCGGCCTTGAAATCCAGTGCAACAAAGCGCGAGAGCTCCCAGACTTCTTCAGTCTCGGGGATGGGCAGGCCATTCATCAGCTGGGGGAACACCTCGCCCAACAGGTAGGGGCGCGTGGTGGGCAGCAAACGCGCCATGCCAATGATGTCGCCGTCATCGTCCTGGGCAACCACGTACACCGTGTCGTCCCGGTCAAATTGGTCGTATTCCAGGCCGGCTTCGCACTGGAGTTCCCAACCCAGTTTTTCCACAAAAACACGGTAGCGGTAGAGGCCCATGTCGGCCATCATCGACGAGCGGAGTTCCGCCGGTTTACCAGTGAGCAATCGCACCTCAACTCCTTATAAGAATTGAGGTCGATTGAATAAGAAACGGTCTATTCTGTGACCTACCAACCTTGGTAGGTTTTAGCGTTTCAGACGGTATTCATGGATTTGATGGCTTCATCCACCGCATCAGACCAAGACACGGAATCCACCAATCGACCCAGATGACTCAGGTTCTGGTCCCATCCGTGGTCTTGGCCCTGACCATTGACAAGCATGACGTTGGTACGTGGCAGACCCAGACGCTCATAACGGCTTTGTCCATCTCTGAATTCAATTTTCCAATCCCAGCCGATGGTGATGGCCGGCGTGGTCTGCGTCACCCACTCGGTAAAGCCTGTCAGTTCGGTTGGCCGGCCACAGGCATCGTCACCACCGTCTGTATCCACGCCTGAAAGCAGATGGTTTAAAGGAATGGCGCTCAGCGCTTCATAAGTCAGACGGATCAGTCCTTGGGGGGAAATGTTCATGATTGAATTGAGTTCCATTAATGTTGAGGTAGCCCGAAGGCGCAAGCATCGTATGCCCGTTGCCATGCACTAGCAACAGGTACGAATTCCTCAATATCAAAGGGAGTAACAACTCAATTCAAAAGGCCGAGCATGGCCGCTTTGACCACTGCAGCAGTTTTGTTGGCGGTTTGGAGTTTGTGGATCGCGTTCTTGATGTGGAAGTCCACCACGTGTTTGGTGACATTGAGAATGTCAGCGATTTCCTGGGCGGATTTGCCGTCACCCGTCCATTTCAGAACTTCGATTTCTCGGCGTGTCAGGCCAATACTTTGCGAATGGGTGGCCTTTTCAATCAGCGCTCTGGACAAGGCCAGATGTGCGATGTTGACCAGCCAGCGCATCTGACTTTCCTTGGCATTCAGCTCTGCTGAAGTGAGCGTCTCATGCGATCTGGCCAGACTCAACATGCCACCAATCCCGTTGGAATCCAGACTGGATTGCGCCCAGCCCACTGAAAGACCATGTGCGCGAGCATCTTCCCAGAGGGGGCGGCAGGTAGCAAAGACATCCTCCGTCCAGATCAGTGGTTTTTGGGACTGACGACCGTGCCTAACCGTAGGGTCAATAAGCAGGTAGCCGGATTCTGCATAGCGCTTTTGCCAAGAAGATGAATAGTTGTTCACCATCAGGATCTTGGGATTGCTGAGTGGCCATGGCACGCGCAAGCCATACGCGCAGTGCTCAAACCCCATGGACTTGGCTGCCGCCTCAATACGGCGGAACACCTCCTGTTCCGAACCGGTTGATTCGGTGATTTGCAGAAGTTCCTCTTGCCAAGATCTCATGCTTGAACGGCTGGTTGCTCAATTGATTTCGGGTCAAACCCCATTCGTGGCACCTAAGCGACAGAATTTGCCAGATTTGCCAATACTGAGAGCCAGTCTAGCAGTTAGCGAACCTTCAGATATGGGGGAAAAACAGGATCTGCCGGGAGCGCTTCGCCCACCTACGCCCTGCCCGTGGGATTAAAGCAGGCCCGCAATAGAACTCTGGGCCGGAAAACCTACCAATATTCGGAGGTTTTGCAACATGAGATTCAGGGAAAACCATAGCCGTATTCGGCACATAAGACATTCACGGCAAACCATCGCCCGATGCGTATGGTTCAAGAACCTACTAATACAGGTAGTCATCACTGCGGCCGCTACTGCCTAGAATTTTCTGAACGCCTTGAGGTGATGCCTTAAGACGACTCGATGAAGTTTTGAGCAAAGTACATGACCTACCTCGTTTTCTGCACCTTCGACCTGAAGAATGCAAGTGCCACTGACTACCAAAATGCCTATGCCGATCTTGAAAAGATCGGACTCAAGAAAGTGCACAAGGGCAGCAATGGAAAAAACGTGGTGATCCCAACCACTTCGGTGATGGGTGAATTTAACGGGACAAGCGTCGGCAATGTTCGAGACGACATCTGCAATCAAGTGCAGAACGCGTTTTCCAAACGTGGCTTCAAGTCAGAAATTTTTGTCATCGTCGGCGGGGACTGGGCCTGGGGATCCAGGACGACTTAAAGTTGTTTTGGGAGCTCAGGGTGAATGCAGCTTTTAGAAAGTAACGCTCTGAAGCCGAGCGATTCAATTGAGTCAAGTGTTTGGCTGTTATGCAGCCGGTTGCAACCGTTCAGTTTTGGGTTGCAATTTCGGCAACCGGCCAAAAACGGACCGTTGAGAATTTTCTAAAAAGCAGTCGCTCACTACACAGGTCGGTTAATTGAAAACGGGCCACTATGACGTTTGAATTGCCGCGCTTAAGAACCGTATCAGATCAGCTAGTATTTTGGTATTTATCACAATCGCTTCAATGGAGGGGTGGGTATGTCAAGCGATACGAAAGAGAGTGTCCTTCAGTGGCTTACAGGTGCAGACACATGCTTTCTAATTGGTGCTGGTTGCAGTCGATGCGCTGGAAAGCCGCTCATTGGCGAGTTGACCTCAAAAGTATTGGCAAACGTCGATCCCACTATCAAGACAGAGTTTGATGGATTGAAGGGGGCCGGAACTAGACTACCGACAATCGAAGACCTCATCAATTATCTTGTGCGTTACCAATACATTCTGCAAACGGTGCAGGATGCCGACAAACATGCGCTCAAACCAGCGTGGATTGACACCTCACTGCTCGCCATCAAGAAGGAAATCGTCAACCATATTGTTGATGCATGGGCAGACAGCACAGTTCATGCCCGCTTTTTACAGAGGGTTGCTAATAGGTGGTCGACCTGCGGGCGGGACATCTTCACTCTCAACTACGACACTCTTATTGAGGCGACACTTGATAAGCTGAGATATCAGTATGTTGACGGTTTCCGTGGTTCACGCCAAGGTTGGTTTGATCCAACGGTATTTGAGGATCCCTCGACATGCATTCCGAATTTCAGAATTCACAAACTGCATGGCTCGATCAATTGGCTGCGTGAAGATTCAGGGCATGTTCGCCGTGCAGTCGTTAGCTCGGCAGATGACATCGAGGAAACTGTTGTTGTTTATCCGTCGGAACAAAAATATCTACAAACCCAGTTTGGCGTGTATGAAACGCTGATGGGCCGGTTTAGATCGCGTCTCCGCACCCCCAACGTTAACAACTGTTTGGTGACATTGGGCTATAGCTTCAATGACGAACATATCAACGAAGCCATTATTGATGCCATCAACGCAACGGGCAGCAACTTAACAGTGATAGCCTTTATCGGGCCGGACCAAAAAGCGGCAGAACAACAGGATCAAATTGCCAAGATCGAAGCACGCTGCAACAACCGGTTTAATGCCTTTGTCGGCAACTCGTTTTATGTTGGCAACGCACTCGACACACACGAAGCGAAGACTTTGCTTGAAGCAGAACTTTGGAAGTTCGAAAAATTGGTTGACTACATCGCGGGGGTGGCAGCATGAGCTCGGAAATTCTCAGGGTTGGCCGAGTGATTGAGGTTTCTGGCTCGAAAGTTATTGGCGAACTTGAGGCGTCTGTTGAAGACCTGTATCGGACATACAAGAGTCGCCGTTACACCGTGGGGCAAGTTGGATCAATCGTTCGGATCGAAGCGGGCGACAAACTGGTGTTCGGTCTCGTTACTGCCCTGCGAATGGCTGAAGTTGCCATTGCAGAAAGGTCACAGAACAAAAATTCACAGGAGAGAAGCAGAGATGCCAAATGGCTAGAAATTGAGCTCTTTGGTGAAGGGCTGCGCAGTGGCATTGGAGAAAATGAATTCACTTTTCAGCGCGGTGTTGTCACATATCCGCTACCTGGCCAGCCTATCTTTGTCGCAACGGTCGGCGAGCTTGGCCGAATTTACAATCGTTCAGACAAACCGTCTATCCATATTGGATCTCTGTCGCAGGCATCCGGATTGCCGGTTTATCTGATGACAAATGAACTACTAGGCAAGCATTTCGCCGTACTCGGCACTACCGGCTCGGGTAAATCATGCTCCGTTACGGTTTTACTTCAAGCAATTTTAGATATTGCACCCAGTGGTCATATTATTCTTCTGGATCCGCACAACGAATACAGTAGAGCATTTGGTTCAAAAGCTGAGGTTATCGATCCGACAACACTGAATTTGCCGCATTGGTTGCTGAATTTTGAAGAAAGCATTGAGCTATTTGTCGGCAAGACTGAATTTGCTGCGACAAGTCAGACGAACATTCTCAAGGAGGCCGTCCTTTCGGCACGTCGTAGTTTTGGAACGGCCGGTATTCTCGCTGATAGCATCACCGTTGACACCCCAGTACCTTACAAGCTGGGGGATGTCATAGCCGCTGTTGAACTACAAGCCAGCGGCTTGACACCGTCAAAGCGGGAGTCTCACGACAAAATCATTGGGAAGATCAAGGCAATGCAAGCAGACAAGCGGTTTGCTTTTTTAGTTCGCCCTGACGCAAACGTGACGGATGGACTTGCCAACATCATCAAGCAGTACCTAAGAATTCCGGTTGGCGACAAACCAATATCCATCATTGACCTTTCCGGGGTTCCTTCAGACGTGGTTGATGTGGTCGTGTCCGTTCTGTGTCGTATTGTGTTCGATTTCGCTGTCTGGAGCCCCCGCCCAGTCAAGGTTCCAATCCTCTTGGTCTGCGAGGAGGCTCATCGGTATGCACCGCGCAGTGACGCGGCTGCATTTCAGCCGACGAAGCAAGCCTTGGCACGAATTGCTAAGGAAGGTCGTAAATATGGCGTATCGCTAGGGTTAATCTCGCAACGTCCTTCGGAATTAGCGGAGACCATTCTTTCGCAGTGCAACACGTTGATTGCGCTGCGCATGAGCAACGAACAGGACCAGCATTTCGTGCAGCGGGCGCTGCCCGATGCTGTGAGAAGCTTGATTGACACATTGCCTACACTCCGGGCACAAGAGGCACTCATTGTCGGCGAGGGTACTGTTGTGCCTGTTCGTGTGCGATTCAGTGACCTTCCAGAGGATCGACGTCCGCACAGTGCTGACGTACCGTTTGCAAGCTTGTGGAGCGCCGACACGGCTGACGACGCATTTGTCACTGACATTGTTCGCCGGTGGCGTCAACAAGAAAAACCGGTGACGGAAACTCAATAACCAAGTGTCATGACGACTGATCTTCTTGGATGTCTCCGCGGACAAACACGAGGAGCAACATCGTGTTTCATGCCCCTAAGTGACGTGCGACCCAGCTCGGCTGAGCCCTAGGGATGCTTCAATTCACCAACGGCAGGTTTCGTAAGCCGCCAGCGACTGCTTAGGGTCGATCAATGCCATCTGCGTACCTTCAACGGCGGTCTGCTCTCAGCCTATGGCAGTCAGTTTCTGGATGCCATAGTCAAGTCCATAGATCAACCTCAATCATTCCAACTTGCACACTCACCGCTGGCTTTTCGATAGCCTGGTCCACCTTTAGACCCACAGCCACCGCTACTGCGGCCACCGCCTCCTCGTCTTCCGCCACGGGCATCTGCTGCGACTGGAAGAATTCCCATCAAAGAAATCCCAATCATTGCCAGGACGTTTCTGCGTTTTTTTGCTTGGTTATTCATATATCCGTCGCATTCTTGAGGTTCATTGAATCTTGATGCAGTTTGAGCCTATTTCGAACGATTTCAAACCTAAACGCTTCCTAACCTACTATTTTTATTAGCTTTTTTGTCTGGCGGTGTTTTCGTCTAATTCGTTAGACGCCCAATAGCCTTCAATCTTTATAGAAGTTTTTCTTGTTGTCTTCTACCTTCTTCCCGATCTACAGCATCGGCAAAGTACTGATCCGGTATTTGCCTACTTTTCTTCTCCGTCGCTACTACACCGCCGAGCGTCTGTCCAATCTGGTCTATTGCGACCTGGTTCCTCGCGGCGAGTCTGCGCAATTAGACCTAGGGCAAGTCACCTCTGCACGGGTTTATTTACAGCTCATCAATCTTTCGCCTTTACCGATAGAACTGGACCGTGGGCAGTTCAGCTTACAGTGTGCTGGAGCGAAGATTGACTTTGTTCATGTATCACCGAGGATTGCCATGACGCCAGGCATGGCAGCCCAGCTACCCCTGCAAGCCACAATCCACGAAGGCTCTTCTCGCGCCATCCGCGATCACTTTGACCCCCTGATTAATGTGCAGATGACAGGCTATCTTGAGTTCACGTGTACCACAGGGAAATTCACGAAGTCCATTTGCTTCTCGGAGATCCGGCCTCACTTGATCAATAGATAAATGGGTCTTATGAAACGCTGGATGCGTATTCAACTTTTTCAGAAGATCGCGATAAATATTTTGAATTAAATGCAGACCTATTGGATTTGGTAGGTGTTTTTCCAGAGAGATTGCGTTCGAATGCATGTACCCATATCCAAAAGGTTCATGTATGCAATACCCTATTCCCCCTTGCTTTGACAATCCGGAAGAAGCACCTGAGCGGCTGACCGAAATGTTCGTCGGAATTGCGCAAGACCGTCGCATTCAACTGGGCCAGCGACCTGCCGAACGGGCGGTGTTCCGCAAGCTGCATGGTGTAGCCAGTGCCGAATGGGTGCTGCAACCAAACATTCCCGAGGCTCTGAAGGTCGGCATCTTCACGCATGAGCGCTTGCAAGCATGGGTGCGTTTTTCGAGTGACACAACGCCCACATCACCGGACTTGAAGTCCACGCTTGGGGTTGGCATCAAACTCTTTGGCGTCCCGGGTGTCAAAGCACTTGGTGATGATGGCGATACGGCCGACTTCATCATGCAGAACTTTCCGGTCTTCTTTGTGGACAACGCCCAAGAGATGACCGAGTTCACCTATGCCGGTGTGGTGCAAAAAGACTACCCCAGCTACCTGAAAAAGCACCCCAAAACCGCTGCAATTCTGGATCGCATGGCCAAGGTCGAAGGCAGTGTGCTCACCGCAACCTATTGGGCCATCCTGCCTTTCATGGCAGGCGAGAAACAATACGTCAAATACCGTCTCGATCCAGTCACACCACCCGAGAACGTGCCCAATGATCAGGCCGACTACCTGGCGGTGGATATGTGCAATCGCTTGTCCCATGACGGCTATCAGTTCAAGTTCATGGTTCAGTTGCGAACCAATCCCGACACCATGCCGTTGGATCAGGCCACAGTGGAATGGCCTGAGACAGAAAGTCCGTTTGTGCATGTGGCCACGCTCACGCTGCCCAGGCAAGACATCACTTTGCGTGGCCAGTCGGAATACGGACAAGGCTTGAGCTTCAACATCTGGCGTGTGCCGCTAGAGCAAGCGCCAGTGGGCTCGATTGCCGTGGCTCGCAAAATGGTTTACCGCGAAGGCGCACGCTTGAGGCACGAAGCCAATGGCCAGCCCTTGCAAGACCCCACAGAACCGAGGCCAGCTGCTTCGGCATGTCCTTTCCATCAAGTACAGGAGGCCACGGCCGAACCCGCCATTCAAATGTATGGACCCGTCGACACCTGCATTGTGAAAGCGGCCATCTACCCGTCTATTGGGGTGGCGCGTGTAGGCAACAGTCCTGATGGATGGTTCCTGGGGCCAGAGGTGCCAGACCCAGCACCCTTGCCGCCAGGCTCTTATCGGGACGCACACCATCGCCTCAAACGGCAGGCCGCCCGGTTCCGTATTTACGGACTCAATGCCAAGGGCGAGATCTTGCGAGAGCTGACTGCAGACAACGCTGACATCGAATGGGATGTTCAACTGGCCAACCAAAAGTCAGCTTGGTACGGGTTTCAGCTGGCGTTGGACATTCCGGAGGCGGCTTCTGCACCACCGACCACTTTGCGCAATCCGGGTGTCCCAGACAGAAACATGCTGAGCATCTCCCCCAACCCACAGAAGGTGAAAGGCAAGAACGCCAAATCCAAGCGCTTTGACGATGGCCAGTTCATGGGTAAGCCGGTGTACCTGGGTGAAATACAAACAGACGAAAACGGTCGTCTGATTGTTTTGGGCGGTCACGGTCATTCGTCTTCTTACAACAACAGCAAAGCCATCACGTTTGGCAACAACGAAGGCTGGCATGACGATGTGTCCGACGGCCCGGTGACAGCAAGCGTGAAATACCAAGGCTTGCAACTGATGGTTGATCCTGCTTGGGTGGTGGTGGCGCCACCCAACTACGGCCCCGAGTTGAAAACTGTGCGAACAATGTGGGACTTGATGCGTGATGTAGCCATCACCAACGGGATGCTGCCCATGCCCACACGTCCAAGCTTTACCTTGGACATTTACCCACTGTTCCAGCGGCTTCATGGTTTGCAGTGGGTCAACAGTGGCTTTGCTGCCGGCTTTGGCTGGAAGGGTGCGAATGATTTGACCAGCCCGGAAGTGGTGGCCAGACTGTCCAGCGCGTCCCCCGCCTTCAGGGAGTTGCGCAAAACCATTGCAAATCAGTTCCGCAACGACAACGTGGACTCGTGGTCTCCCAAGCCTTGGCCATGGCTGTATGGCGATGCCATGTCGGTACCCGCGGCCCATACTCCCCTGCAGAACACGTCATTGACTGCAACGCAGCTCGCTTTCCTGCAGCAATGGGCGAATGGTGATTTCATTGAAGACTACGATCCTGAGCAAGTGACGCCCAAGTCCATTGAAGACGTGCCACTTGCAGCGCAAGGCGACACACTGACACGCGCTGCTCTGGACTTCTGTTTGGCCGATGCGTTTCATCCTGGGTGCGAGATGACATGGCCTGTACGCATCAAAACCATGTACATGGGACCGTTCAGGTTCGCGCATGCACCCAAGGGCTGGGTTGCCCCGTCTATTGGCGAGGTTTTGAGCAGCGACTGGATCACGATTCCCAACGGACCTTTCAGCGGTCAGCAGGCGGGTGGCATCACCCGATGGATGGCCGTGCCGTGGCAAACAGACACCGCCAGCTGCCGCTCGGGCTACGACAAAGCATATGACCCTTATGTGCCCAGCTTCTGGCCCGCACGTGTGCCCAATCAGGTTCTGACCAAGCAAAACTACGACATCGTGATGGATACGAGCAAGTCGCTCGGAGTGCGAATGATGGCATTCGCCAATCGCGCGGCCTGGACCGCACCGCTGGGCGACAGTTCGTACACGGATCAGATCAACAACATGATTCATCACTTTGACTACATGGGTGTGGTTGAAGTGCGCGAAGGCCCAGAAGACCGGCTGAATTTCCCTGCAGTGATTCAGGTAGAGGATGAACACCGTCCTATCTTGAGTGATGGACATGCACCGCGCAAACATCATGACGATGCGAAGTTGGGCGCAGGTGGGGAAACTCGCCCTGACTCTGTTGATCTGATGACGATTGAGAAAGTGCGCCGCTTCCCTCGCGGTTTGTAAGTGCTTGTGCGGGACCAGCTCTTTGTCGATGTTTTGGTGGTGGGAGCTGGCCCCGCAGGCAGTACGGTGGCGCTTAATCTGGCACCTTTTCACAAGGTTTTGATCGTCACGCAGCACAGTGCAACGTCCCAAGCAGTTGGCGAGTCATTGCCGGCTGCTGCATCACGTTTACTTAAAGACATGGGGCTGTGGTCTTCGTTTCTTGAACAAGACCATCAACCCCATCGCTTGAGCAAGTCACTATGGGGCAGTGCTGAACCGTACTTCAATGACTCGATTCGCAACCTAGACGGTGATGGTTGGCATCTGGACCGCGCCCGATTTGATGATTGGTTGCTGCAGGAAGCACACCGACGAGGCGCTGGGATTCTGAGGTGTTCAGGATTGAGTGCTGCAAATCTGGATCCCACCGATCAATCATGGCTTGTGGAAACCGAAGTCGATGGACGACGTATCCACATCAAAGCCAATTGGTTGGTTGATGCCACTGGCCGAAAATCATTCATCGCCAAACGAATGGGTTTGACGCCGCAAGCCGAAGACAAGCTTGCCTGTGGCTGGATGATTGGCCGTGACCTCTCCAACGCAGAACAGGGAAGTGAAATCCATGCCGAAAGAGATGGCTGGTGGTACACGTCGGTTCTTCCCAATCAACAAAGGTTGCTGGCCTTCTATACCGATGCAGATCAGCCTTCTGCCAAAGATGCACACAAGCCCAACGCGTTGCTAAGGCGTGCACAGCAGCTGCCAGACCTGGCGCAAACAATATTGACAACAGACTTTTCTGACATAGCCGCCAAACACGGCTTTTGCTCAGCCAACAGCGCCACGCTGCCTCAATACGCCGGACACCGCTGGCTGGCCGCCGGAGACGCGGCCATGTGTTTTGATCCGCTCTCATCCCAAGGCATATTCAATGCGCTGTACACAGGTCTGGCTGCCTCAACATCGATTCATGATGCGCTCAGCACGAATCATTTTCAGCCCTGTATCGATGACTACAGCAACGCACTGGCCAACATTTGGCAGACGTATTTGAACAACCGGGCCAGCTGGTATCAGGATCAAGCACGCTGGCCTCAATCTGAGTTTTGGCTTAGAAGAACTTCAGCAATTACCTAGCTACCGACAAGAGCAACTTTGAATGTTCGATGTACCACTTCTGAATTTCAACCAACATCAATGTAGTCTGTGCTGAATCCTCATAGAGCTTGTCACAGGTCAGCCGTCTCTCATCTGCGGAGGCAGAAGGTACAGGGTCGGGGGCGGCTTCAGCAACGGTGGTGGAAGTTGCGGAAACGGTGGGCAAATGCTCGGCACCATCTGTGGGGTTGCTGCACACCCGGACAGGACGACCAGACTGCCAATTAGCAGCCAAGCGCGCAGATTTTTGATTGAACTCATTTGAGATTTCATGGTTGATTTGCTCCTGTAAGCGTTTGATGTCAGCCGACTTTTGTTCAGACCGTGCTTGAACAAGCGCTACCTGATGCCGTTCGGCATCCCACGCCCGTTGAGTACGTCCCTCCCCCACCCACACACCATTGAGCCAGACCCCAAGCATCACAATGGGGACGATGACCAGGGTCCAGTTGGAAATCAATAGACGAGTGAGCCAGTTCATTTCGATTCCTGATCCAAAGCCTGGAGCTTGTGTTGGAAAATTAATCCGAGCAGCTTTTCGGTATAGGAAGGATCGGTCGCATACCCTGCCTTGAGCAGCGCACGAGCAAAATCCTCAGTGGTCTGACACATGAAACAGCGCTGATAGCGTGGATTGCCTTTGAGAAAAGCGGCATGATCATCAATGCTGCCCTGCCAACTTCCGTACTTTCGCCACTTGGCTGGAACAACAAGCCATTGCCCCTT
>JACCDT010012136.1_pt1 | contig 26744 bp, 21 predicted proteins | sample 7446291 | NCBI WGS metagenome assembly JACCDT01 (sample SAMN15323446, study PRJNA562643) | freshwater metagenome | isolation source: river surface water | place: USA:Blue River Watershed | collected 2017-08-17 | reverse complement strand
GAACAGCACACTCATGCCGATGAAGGCACCCGCCGAGACAAATTCTCCATGCGCGAAATTGAGCGTGCGCGTGGTCGTGAAGGTGACGCTGAAGCCGAGCGCGACCAGCGCGTATGCGCCGCCGACCGCTAGCCCGCTGATCAGCGCCTGCAACAATGCCTGAGTCATTGGAAATTCCTTTTGGCGAGACGAACGCGAACTTTGTCGCCCCGGCCATCCATCACTTCTTGAAATCGGCGGCAGTCAGGCTGGCAATGACCGGGTCGATGTAGGGGACGAGCTTGCCCGTCTTCCATTTGGTCCATACGAAATCATTCGCGGTCAGCGCCTCGTGCTGCGTCTTGGAGAAAGGTTTGTTGTAGGTTTTCAGCAGGCCATTGACAGGCGCTTTCAAATCCTCGAGCGCCGTCCTGACGGCCGGACCTTCCGTGCTGCCTGCCTGACGCATGGCCTGCGCCAGCAACTGCACCGAGTCATAGCCGTGCAGCGCAAACGAGAACGCGCTGGCCCCTTTCAATTTGGCGCCGATGCGGTCAAACAGCTTTTTCTGCGCAGGCGTGTGGTTTTCGTTCACGGTACGCATGAACAGCGGCTTCTCGGCGAGCGTCTTGCCGGCTGCATCAAAGAAGGTCACGTTGTCGGCGGCCCAGGATGTCAGTACGACCGGGAAGTAATTGATTTTTTCCATGCTGCGCATGAGTTGCGCAATCGGGGTTCCCTGCGCCCACACGACGATGGTGTCCACGCCGGCCGACTTCATCTTGTTGAGCTGCGAGGTCATGTCGGTATCGGCCACGCCAAAGCGCTCGATGGCCGCCGGCTTGATGCCATGCAGCGCAGCGATCTCTTCCATGTCCTTCAGCCCGCCCTGCCCGTAGCCGGTGCCTTCGGTCATCAGGCCGATCACCCTGGACTGGGCTGCATTTTTTTTCACATAGGCCATCAACGCAACGACCTGCTCCCGGTCAACCATCGACACCCGGAACATGTAGTTATCGGCACCCGCGGCGACCGGCTTGGTGATATCGGTGCCCGAGCCGACGTTGCCTATCACCGGGATCTTCTTCTGGTTAGGAATGTGTTTCCAGGCCATCGCATTGCCGGAATTCGTGGGGCCGAATACGGCCGCGACTTTTTCGTTGTCGATCAGGTCGCTCATGTTCTGGATGGACTTCGGTGGCTGTGAGGTGTCATCGCGCACCACCAGAGTCAGCTTCTTCCCGAGCAGGCCGCCGCTGCTATTGATGTCATCGATCGCCGCTTGCATGCCCAGCACGGCGGCTTGTCCGCTCTGTGCTGATGGCGACGCGGACAGGTCGCCGTTATAGCCCAGCTTGATTTCCTTGGTCTGTGCCAAAGCGCCCACGGCGAGGCATGCGCCGGCCGCAGCCAGCAATACGCGCGTGAAAATAGTCATGTCGTCCCCCAGATCTGAGATTGTTTTTTCATGGCCGGTGTGCCGGCTCTTGTTGGTGATTCCGTTGAATCAATTAAATGGCGAGGAATCCCCCGTCGACCGCGAGCGTGACGCCCGTGACATAACTCGACATCGCTGATGACAGGAAGACGACGGGCCCCACGAGATCGCTCGGCTGCCCGACTCTGCCCATCGGGATGCGGCTCATGAACTTTTCGAGCCGCTCGGGATTTTCTCGCGTGGCCGCCGTCATCGGCGTTTCGATGACACCCGGCGCTAGCGCATTGACTCGCACGCCATCGCTGGCCAGTTCGGCAGCCAGGGACTGCGTGTACATCTTTATCGCCCCTTTCGACGGCGCATAGCCTAGCGTCCCCGGCTGGCCGGCATAGGCCGCGATTGATGCGATGTTGACGATGGTGCCGCCGCCTGCGCGCAAAGCGGGCAAAAAGGCTTGGGTGACATTGAACGTACCATTGACATTCACATCCATGGTGCGCTGCCAATTGGCCGCAGCCTGCGGACTGGCACTCCCTTCGCGGATGATGATGCCGGCGTTGTTGACCAGCAGGTCGACTCGACCGAGGTCGCGCGCAATCGTCGCCGCCAGTTGATGGCAAGCGCTGGCCTCTGTAACGTCAAGACGGAACGCCCATGCCGTGCCGCCTTCACCGGCGATGACGCGCGCCGTTTCACTGGCCGTGGCCTCATTGACGTCGGTGACGATCACTTTCGCGCCAGCGCGATGCAAGCCGAGCGCGATTTCTCGTCCGTTACCCTGCCCCGCGCCGGTCACTATCGCCAGGCGTGCGTCCAGCAGTGGCGAGATTGGCGGCGGATGGCTCATCGTCGATCTCAGGCCGCCCTGCGGCTGGCGGTCGCTACCGGCGAGGCTGCCACCGCGCCATCGGCCGGGGCTGCACCGGCCAGCGCCATGCCGGCGACATAGCCGAAGGTCATGGCAGGTCCGAGCGTAATCCCTGCACCGGGATAGTTGCCGCCCATGATGCTGGCCGCGTCATTGCCGACGGCATGCAAGCCGGCGATTGGCTGCCTGTTGGCATCGAGCACGCGCGTCTGCTCATCGACGGCCAGGCCTGCGAAGGTCCCGATATCGCCGATCACCAGTTTGATCGCATAGAAGGGCCCGGTGACGATCGGACGCACGCAGGGATTCGGCATATTCTGTGCGTCGCCCTGATAGCGGTTGTACGCTTTGCTGCCGCGTCCGAACGCCGGGTCGTCGCCATTTTTTGCGTCTTGGTTGAAGGTATCGATGGTGGATTTCAAGGCCTTCGCATCGACGCCGATTTCACGCGCCAGCTCTTCGACCGTACGACCACGCTTCAAGTACCCCGTCCGCAGATGGCGGCCGATAGGCAGTGGGAACGGCGCCACGCAACCCATGCCGTATTGCCGCAGCGTCGCGTGATCGCAAATCTCCCACGCGTGAATATCCTTGTCGCCCTTGGTGGCCGCGACCAGGGCCTGCACGAAATCATGGTACGAGTTGGCTTCGTTGGTGAAGCGCTTGCCATGGCGTGTTACGGCGATCACACCCGGTTTGGCGCGATCGATGAAGTGCGGCATCACGCCCGCACTGCCATCAGGACGCTTTGTCACCGAGGTCGGCACCCAGGCTGCCGCATTGGGTATGGTCGGATCGACATAGGCACCGACGGCTTCTGCCAGCCGTAAGCCGTCACCGGTATTTCCTGCCGGCGAAGGCGTGAAGTGTTCCTTGCCAGTGGGCGCATGGGGGAACAGCGCCGCGCGCCTTTGCACGTCATGCGGGAAGCCGCCACAGGCCAGCACCACACCAACCCGTGCGTTGACCTGAACGGTCTTGCCTTCGCGCTCCACCATTGCACCGATCACTCGGTCGCCCGCAATCACGAGCTTGTTGACCGGGGCGCTCAGCCACACCGGTATGCCGAGGTCCATCGCCGCCTTTGCGAGCCGGCCCGCCAATGCGTTACCGTTCGTGAGCATCATCCCACGGCCGTGACGGAGCACGTCCAGCATGTGCTTAGATAAGCGCTTGGCCACATAGAAGAAGGATTCCAGCGAACGGAAGGCACGCATGAAGTGCCAGATTTCCTTGCCGGAGCCGAGCATCATGCCGAACACGGTCAGTTCCGGCAGCGGCGGCGCCAAATGCTTGATGCGCTCGCCCAGTGCACGGCCATCAAAAGGCCGGGCCACCATCGAGCGCCCCCCCTGTGCGCCACCCGGCGCTTCGGCGTGATAGTCGGGGAACACGGGCGGCATGTCGAACTGCACGCAGGTCTTGCGCGTGAAGAATTCGATGGCCTTGGGACCGTTGTCGATGAAGGCATCCACGCGGGCCGCATCGAAATGGGTGGTTGCTTCGTGCTGCAGGTAAGTCCGGGCCGCGCCGGGGACTTCGTGAATCCCCTGCTCCGTGGCCAGTCGCGTCCCGGGCACCCACAGCCAACCACCCGAGCGTGCTGTCGTCCCTCCGAAGCGCGCTTCCTTCTCGACCACCAAGACCTTCAGCCCTTGCGACGCCGCTGTGATCGCGGCCGCCATTCCGGATGCGCCGGTGCCGACCACCAGCACATCGCAATCAACGTTTTTCTGCTCCATGCCACCCTCCGTCCAACAGTGGGAAGGACTGTACACACGTTTTTTGATTTCGTCAAACGCATCTGCTATTATCAATGCAATTGAACTTATTGAACGCATACAATTTGTTCAACCCCAGTTTCGATCGCTATACTTGAGCCCTTCCGAGTTCACATTGCCTCTAATGCAAGAAAAATCACGCCGGGGTATCCAGTCCTTCGAAATCGGGACATTGCTGCTGGTTGAATTGGCACGAAACGTCGTTCCCATGGCCCTGAAAGACCTGGCCAAAGCGGCGGGGATGACGACCAGCAAAGCGCACCCCTACATGGTGAGCTTCCTGAAAGTGGGCTTCGTCACGCAGGACGCCTCGGGCGGATATGAACTGGGGCCGCTGGCGCTGCAACTGGGCTTGGCGCGGCTTCAGCGCCTTGATGCCGTCAAGGAGGCATCGCCTTTTGTAGAGAAGCTCGCCGCTGCGACCGGACAAAGTGTCGCGATTGCGGTGTGGGGCAACCTCGGGCCGACCATCGTCCGCCTCGAAGAACCCATACAGCCACTGCATGTGAACCTGCGCACAGGCACAGTGATGTCACTGGCAAACACGGCAACGGGCAGACTGTTCGCGACCTACATGCCACCCAAAGTCGTCGAAAAATACATCAGCGAAGACGTCGAGCGCCGTAGCGAACGTTCTGGCGGCATCGTGAAAGTGACGCATGCGCAAGTCGAACACGCGATCGCGGAGACCAAGCGGCATGGCCTGTCGAGAACCATCGGTCAGCCCATCCCGGGTATCAATGCGTTCTGCGCACCGGTTTTCGATGCGACGGGCCATCTGGTATTGGGCATCACGGCGATGGGCCCGGAAGCCACCTTTGACAGCGCGTGGGACGGGCGGATCGCGATGCCACTGCGCGACTGCGCGCTGGAAGTATCGCGGAGACTGGGCCACGTGTAAGCGAAAAAAACGGAACCGCGAGGTTCCGTTTTTGTTTGGGCGCAGCGAGCGCTGGTACGTGCAGTCGCGAGACGTCGCGTGCAGCGACGGCTCAGTGCAAGTGGAACTGCCGGGTCAGCACCACGACAATGCCGACGCCGAGCGCAATCAGGATCACCTGCGGCACCGATTCCTTCAGCGTCGCGCGGCGCTGCATCTGCGGCATCAGGTCGCTGACGGCGATGTAAATGAAGCCTGACGACGCCAGCACCAGCACGTACGGGATCAAGTCCAGGCCATTGCCCAAAGCGTAGTAGCCGACCACACCGCCAATCACCGACATGAAGCTGCAGATCAGGTTGTACACGTAGGCACGCGTCTTGGACAGGCCGGCATTGAGCAGCACGATGAAGTCGCCGATCTCCTGCGGAATTTCGTGCGCAGTGATGGCCAGCGCGGTGATGATGCCCAACTTGGGATCGGCGATGAACGCGGCCGCGACCAGGATGCCGTCGGTGAAATTGTGCAGGCTGTCGCCGACCAGGATCATCCAGCCTGACTTGCCGGCTTCGTGCGCATCGTGCCCGTGCTCATGGTCGTGGCCGTCGCCTTCGTAATGGTGCGAGTGGCGCAGGATGGCCATTTTCTCGAGCAGGAAAAAGCCCAGCAGGCCGGCGAGCAGGGTCGCGAACAGGCCGTGGACGTTGGCATCCGACTCGAAGGCTTCCGGCAGCGCGTGCAGCAGCGAGGTCGACAGCAGGATGCCCACCGACAGGCTGACCATGCGTTCGACCATGCGCGACAGCAGGCCGTAGGACAGGAAGGCGGCGGCGGAAATACTGATGACCCCGCCGAGCGCGGTGGCCAGCAGGATGGAAGACAGCGTGGTGTTAATTTTGTTTTACCCGTGTGAGCGTGCCCGCGATTAGACCATAGCCGGCCACGGACCGGCAATCCGTCAACTGCCGCAGGCGGCGCGGTTCGATCCTGCGCTTACACGCCGTGGCGCCTGAACCAGTCGAGGCAGCGCTTCCAGCCATCCTGCGCATCAGCTTCAACATAGCTGGGCCGGTAGTCCGCATGGAAGCCATGCCCGGCGTCCGGATAGACGACGATCTCGCTGCCGCTGTTGCCCTTGGCGAGCCCGGCCTTCATCTGCTCGACGCTGGCCAGCGAGATGCCGCTGTCCTTGCCGCCGTACAGGCCCAGCACCGGCACCCTCAGCTCGCCGGCGATGTCGACCGGATGCTGCGGCTGCAGCGCGTTCTTGTCCTGCACCAGCCGGCCATACCAGGCGGCACCGGCCTTGAGTTTCGGGTTGTGTGCGGCATACATCCAGGTGATGCGCCCGCCCCAGCAGTAACCGGTGACGGCCATCCGCGACAAGTCGCCGCCGTGCTCGCCGGCCCAGGCGACGCAGGCATCGAGGTCGCGCATGACTTGCGCATCGGGCACCTTGGCGATGATGGCTTTCATCAGCTCGGGGATGGATTCATATTGGGTCGCATCGCCCTGGCGCACGAACAGGTCGGGCGCCAGCACCAGGTAGCCCAGCTTCGCGTAGCGGCGCGCGATGTCGGCAATGTAGTGATGGATGCCGAAGATCTCCGACACCAGCAGCACGACAGGCAACTTGCTCGCCCCCTTGGGTTGCGCGCGATAGACCGGCACGGCCTGGCCGTCGATGTTCAGCTGCACCGTGCCGACCTCCAGCCCTTCGCTGTCGGTGCTGATGGCAGCTTGCGACAAGGTCGGCAGCACGGCCGCCGCAAAACCGGTGCCGAGCGTGATTTTCACGAAATCGCGCCGATCGGTCATGTCCTTTGCCATCGGGTTCGACAGCAGCGATTCGAGTTCGTCAGTCATTGTTGTCATCAGTGAGCCACCTCCCAGTTGGCGCCGGCGCCGACCTCAGCCACCAGCGGCACTTTCAATTGCGCGACGCCGGCCATCAGCTGCGGCAGCTTTTCCTTCACCAGCGCCAGCTCCTGCTCCGGCACTTCGAGTACCAGTTCGTCATGTACCTGCATTACCATCAGCGAAGACAGGCCATCGCGATCGAGCCAGTCCTGCACCGCGACCATCGCCAGCTTGATCAGGTCGGCTGCCGTGCCCTGCATCGGCGCATTGATCGCGGCCCTTTCGGCAGCCTGTCGGCGCGGACCGTTCGGCGAATTGATCTCGGGCAGCCACAGGCGCCGGCCGAACACGGTCTCGACAAAACCATGCGACTTGGCCTGCAGGCGGATGTCATCCATGAAGCGCTTCACGCCGGCGAAGCGGGTGAAGTACTTGTCCATGTACATTTGCGCGGCCGAGCGTTCGACGCCGAGGTTGCCGGCCAGCCCGAAGGCGCTCATGCCATACATCAGGCCGAAGTTGATCACCTTGGCCGCACGGCGCTGCTCGCTGTTCACGTCGGCCAGCGACACGCCGAAAATTTCGGCGGCGGTCGCGCGATGGATATCTTCGCCGGACGCGAACGCGCGCAGCATGCCGGGGTCTTCTGACAGGTGGGCCATGATGCGCAGCTCGATCTGCGAATAGTCGGCCGAGACGATCATGCGGCCCGGCGGCGCAACGAAGGCTTCGCGGATGCGGCGGCCTTCGGCAGTGCGCACCGGGATGTTCTGCAGGTTGGGGTCGTTCGACGACAACCGGCCCGTGACGGCGATCGCCTGCCCGTAGGTGGTGTGCACACGACCCGTATCGGGGTTGACCATCTTCGGCAGCTTGTCGGTATAGGTCGACTTCAGCTTGGCCATGCCGCGGAATTCAAGCAGCAGCTTGGGCAGCGGATAGTCCTCGGCCAGCTTCTGCAGCACTTCTTCATCGGTGGACGGCGCGCCGCTGGCGGTCTTCTTGACGATCGGCAGCTTCAGCTTGTCGAAGAAAATCTCGCCGATCTGCTTCGGGGAATTCAGGTTGAACGGCTGGCCGGCCAGCTCATGCGCCTGCGATTCCAGCGCGACCAGCTTCGTGCCCAGTTCGTGCGACTGCGCTTCGAGCAGTGCGGTGTCAATCAGAACGCCGTTGCGCTCGACCCGCTGCAGCACTTGCGCGGTCGGCAGCTCGACGGTCTGGTAGATGTAGCGCAGCTTGTCGTTCTTCTCGACGCGCGGCCACAGCGTGTTATGCAGTTGCAGCGTGACGTCGGCATCTTCGGCGGCGTATTCGCTGGCCTGTTCGATGCCGACTTCGTCGAAGCCGATCTGCGACGCACCCTTGCCGCAGACTTCCTGATAAGTGATGGTCTTGCGTTCCAGCCAGCGCAGCGCGAGGCTGTCCATATCATGGCTGCGGTGCGACTCCAGCACATAAGACTGCAGCAAGGTGTCATGCGCGATGCCGCGCAGCGTGACGCCATGGTTGGCGAATACATGGCTGTCGTACTTCAGGTGCTGCCCGACCTTGGCCTTGCCAGCATCTTCCAGCCACGGCTTCAGTCGCGCCAATACATGCTCGCGCGACAGCTGATCCGGCGCGCCCGGGTAGCGGTGCGCCACCGGGATATAGGCCGCCGTGCCCGGTTCGCAGCACAGCGAGATGCCGACCAGCTGCGCGCGCATGGCTTCGAGCGAGGTGGTTTCCGTGTCAACCGCCGTCAGCGCTGCGGCATTGATCTTTGCAATCCACGCATCGAGCTGGCCGTCGGTCAGGATGGTCTCATAGTGCTTGTCCGGCGGCGGGTCGGCGGCAAACAGTGCGCCCTGTGCGTCATGCGCTCCGGCGTCGGCACCGGCTGCAGCGTCCGGCCTCGCACCACCTTTGCGGGCTTTGCCTTCGTCACCCGGATCACCTGATGCATCATCGCCGTCCTCCAGCTCAGTCTTCAGTTCACGCAGCCAGCTGCGGAAGCCCATGCGCGTGAAGAATTCCAGCATCGCCCGCTTGTCTTCGGGCTTCTGCTGCAGCGATTCGAGGATGGACGTATGGTGCCCCGACAGGTCGCAGTCACATTTGACGGTCACCAGCACGCGCGCCTGCGGCAGCCAGTCGAGGGCATTGCGCAAATTCTGCCCGACCACGCCGCCGATGTCGGTCGCATGCGCGATCACCTCATCGAGCGAACCATACTGGGTCAGCCATTTGACCGCTGTCTTGGGCCCGACCTTTTCGACGCCGGGCACGTTATCGACCGTGTCGCCGACCAGGGTCAGGTAATCGACGATGCGCTCGGGCGGCACGCCGAACTTGCCGATCACGCCATCGCGGTCGAGCTTCTCGTTGCTCATCGTGTTGACCAGCGTGACCTTGTCATTGACCAGCTGCGCGAGGTCCTTGTCGCCGGTGGAGACAATCGTCGACAGCCCCTGCGCTGCCGCCTCGGTGGCCAGCGTGCCGATCACGTCGTCGGCCTCGATGCCCTCGACCATCAGGATGGGCCAACCCATCGCGCGCACCGCTTCATGGATCGGCTCGACCTGCTTCGCAAGGTCCTCGGGCATCGAGGCGCGGTTGGCCTTGTACTCGGGGTAGAGGTCGTCGCGGAAGGTCTTGCCTTTTGCGTCGAATACGCAGGCCATGTATGCTGCCGCATAATCCTGGCGCAGGCGGCGCAGCATGTTGATCATGCCGTAGATGGCACCAGTGGGCGCGCCCTCCGCATTGCGCAAATCAGGCATCGCATGGAAGGCGCGGTACAGATAGCTCGAACCATCCACCCGCAGCAGGGTTTTATTCATATGGAAAGCGACCGGAAACATGTGCCGCGGCTGCGGCAATTGACCAACCTGGAGCGCGCCACCTCGCGCAAAGCGAGCGAATCGTGGCAGATGTTCACGATTATGGCAGAGTTTATTGACGCAGCTGAGCGCCTGTCGGAGGTGCGTCCTGCGGTCTCGATGTTCGGCTCGGCGCGCATGAAGCCCGACAATCCCTGGTACGAAGTCGCGGTCGACATCGCACGCCGCCTGTCCGATGAAGGATTCTCGGTGATCTCGGGCGGCGGACCGGGTGTGATGGAGGCGGCCAACAAGGGGGCCTATGAAGGCAAGTCGCCGTCGGTCGGACTCAACATCGAGCTGCCACGCGAACAGCAGAGCAACTCATGGCAGAACATCTCGCTGTCATTCCGCCACTTCTTCGCGCGCAAAGTCGCCTTCGTCAAGTATGCGGATGCCTATGTGGTGCTACCCGGTGGCTTCGGCACGCTTGATGAGCTGACCGAGGTGCTGACCCTGATCCAGACCGGCAAGAGCCGCCGCATCCCGGTGGTGCTGGTCGGCACGCAGTTCTGGCGCGGCCTGCTGGACTGGATGCACGAACAGATGGTCGGTGGCGACATGATCAACGCCAAGGACCTCGAATTGCTGCAACTGATCGACGAACCGGCCAATGTGGTCGAGGCCATCTTTGCGTATTACGAGGCGCGCGACATCGTGCCTTACGAGACCGAGATGCCGCACCACTCCTTCCTCTGAAGCCGGACAAGGCCGGGACACGCATTTGCGTGTGTCCGGCAAGGCCGCGGCTGCGAGCGACCGGGGCGGGTTTGCTAGAATGGCGGGGATGCGCCGCACCGGCGCCCAACCCGCGGATCCGTGCCATGACACAGCCCCAGTCCCGTCCCAGCATCATCGCATTTCCCGTGCTGCGCGCAGCCGGCGCACTGGCCACAGCCCTTGCCTGCGGCACGGCCCTGGCGGCCGGCTCCGTGCTCGATGACCCGATCGCCACCACTCGCGTACCGGACGGCACGACCACCATCACGCAAACGCGTGAGCAAAATGCCGTGACCTCGGTGCAGGTGCGCCGTGGCGACAACGTCTACAACGTGACGCCGGCCGAGCAGATTCCCGCCAACCTGGGTGGCGGCCGTGCCGCCACCTGGGAAATATTCCAGTTCAAACCACGGCGTGCCGACGACAGGCGCGCGGCACCGCCGCCGAACTGAGCTACGGCGCTGCCGAGCTGCGGCGCCCGAGATTTCCTTTTCCGCCTTTCATCGCATCTTATCTTTATGGCAGTCTTTACTCCGGTCACCCTGGAAGACATCACTCCGTGGGCGGCCCAGTTCCCGCTCGGCGCGGTCAAGGCGGTTCGGGGCATCGCGTCGGGCATCGAGAACAGCAATTTCTTCCTCAGCACCGAGCGCGGCGAGTTCGTGCTGACGATCTTCGAGAAACTGAGCTTTGAACAGCTGCCGTTCTACCTGAACCTGATGAAGCACCTTGCCGATCGCGGGGTGCTGGTCCCCGCGCCGATCGCGAGCGACCGCGGCGAGATCATCAACCCGCTGCACGGCAAGCCGGCGTCCATCGTCACCCGGCTCCATGGTGACTGGGTACCGGCGCCGGCGCCCGCGCATTGCGCGCAGGTCGGCGCCATGCTGGCGAAGATGCATCTGGCCGCGCAAGACTATCCGCTGTACCAGCCCAACCTGCGCGGCCTCGCCTGGTGGCGCGAGACCACGCCGGTGGTGCTGCCCTACATCCCGGAAGCCGCGCAGGCGCTGCTGAAGGCGGAGATGCATTTCCAGGAAGCGCTGTCCGCCTCGGCGCTGTACAAGCGGCTGCCGAATGGCCCGGTGCATGCGGACCTGTTCCGTAACAACGTGATGTTCAATGACGAGCGGCTGTCGGGCTTTTTCGATTTCTACTTTGCCGGCTGCGACACCTGGCTGTTCGATGTCGCCGTCACCGTGAATGACTGGTGCATCGATCTGGACTCCGGCGCCACCGACCCGGATCGCGTGCGCGCGATGCTCGATGCCTATCAGGACGTGCGTCCGTTCACGGCCGACGAAGAAGAAGCCTGGCCGGCACTGCTGCGTGCGGCCGCCCTGCGCTTCTGGCTGTCGCGCCTGTATGACTACTATTTGCCGCGCGAAGCGGAAATGCTGACGCCGCATGACCCGACGCATTTCGAGCGCATCCTGCGGCATCGCATCGAGCATGCGGTCGAGGCCCTCGCCTGATGCAAACGCCCACCATCACGGCCGCCACCGGCATCAGCTGGATACGCGAAGGCTTTGTGCTGTTTCGCCAGCAGCCGGGTGAGCTGTCGATGTTGTTCCTGCTGTACATGCTGATGATGTTTTCGCTGTCCATCATCCCGGTGGTCGGGCAACTGCTGCCGCTGCTGCTGGTGCCTGCTTTTTCGATGGCCTTCATGCAAGCCTGCGTGGACATCGAAGCCGGGCGCAAGGTCACGCCGCGCTTGCTGCTGACGGCCTTCCGTTCGCCGGCCCTGGGCACGCTGCTGCAGCTCGGTGCGCTCTACCTGACGACAGCGATTGGCGCAGTCGCCGCCTCGTCCATCATCGATGGCGGCATTTTCTGGAAGCTGATGTCTGGCCAGCTGGCGGCGGATGACGCAGGCGTTCAGGTCAGCGACCTGCCGCTGGCAATCCTGTTCTCGGCGCTGGTCTACCTGCCGGCGGCGATGGCCTTCTGGCACGCTGCACCCCTGGCCGTCTGGCAGCGCATGGGCCTTCTCAAAGCTGTCTTCTACAGCTTCTTTGCGGTCAAGCGCTGCGGCAAGGCTTACATCGCCTATGCGCTGGGCTGGGTATTGGTCGGCATCGCGCTGCCCGCCGTGATCAGCGCCGTGCTCGGACTTTTGCTCGGCAAGAACATCGTTAGTGTGATGCTGCTGATGCCCCTGTCCGTGATCCTGACGCTGGTGATGTACTGCTCCTTCTATCCCACCTACACCGCCGTGTTCGAACGGCCGGAACCCTTGCGCCCTACTTCTCACTTAGCTTGAGAACCCGCTGTTCATGCGTGAAATTTGTCGCATTCCTGACACAAATTGCCTGCATTCAAGTAGCTGCACCGCTGGCTGAATACCGGCAGGCATCACCTGCGTTGGGATGGCGAATCCTTTGCCGGAGGTGCCATGTCAATACCGACCTTGCTGGTCATCCAGCGATCCCATTTCCCTGAAGGCATCGCCTTGGAAGAATGCGAACGGCAGGAGACGGTCAACGGCGAATCGGCGATCGTCCGTTTCCAGCGGCAAGCCGACATCAATGTGTTCCAGCGCATTGGCCGCTTCTTTTCCGACCTGCTGAACGGCGTCACGCGGGCGCAGGGCTATTTGTGCAGCAAGTCCGAGACACCAGCCACCTTCAACATCCGCGGCCAGTGGTTCGAGACGCAGAAAGCAAGTCAGGGCGCCTATGCCAACCCTATCCCTCAGGGTGTACCCACCGGCCAGGTGTTGTATCAACGAATTCGGGTCGAAGTTCAGGACCGTACTGACGACACGCCCGCAGGTTGGGATGACACCATCGCGCGTCGCATCAGCGACGAGTTGCATGATCGGTATGGCGCCCTGCAAGCCGGGAAAGCATCCCCGCAGGATGGTGATGCCTCTCCGGTGCAAGCATTCCTTTACTGGCAGGAGCGACGCCCTGCCAACATGGGCGAGGGCCAACTCAAACGCCTATCCGCTTTCAAGGAAGCCTATGCCGACTTCCGAGACGAGCTCGGGGAACAAGTGAGGTACAGGGTCAATGTCGCGCTGGATCAGCTTGGCAAACAGATCGAAGGCAGCGAGTCCTTGAGGGAGCTTGCCAATCGCACCGGCTGGTACGGTCCGCCACCGCCGCCGGCACCGGCAGCGCCGCCACCGCCACCTATCCTGTCGACTCAGGGCGTGTTGAAGAAAGCGGTGCCGGCAAAATCCGATGCGTCCAGACCAGCGACTGCCGGCACCCCACCGAGCGATGCCAACGACGCGCTGATGGCGCAGCTCAGGCAAAAGCTGGGCCGCATGCGAGAGAAAACGGACGAAAGTAAAAATGCCGTGGACGATCGCGACTGGGATGCGTGAAGTCGACGCAGTAACGCAGTCGCAGCGGCAGTCGAAAGCGCGAAGGATGCGGCACGTGTGCGCGCCGCACTCATCGCGGCATCCCGACGCTGACGCCCTCAGGCCACTTTCTCCAGCTTGGCAATGCCGAGGTCCAGCAGCTTCATGCCATTGCGACCGAAGTTGATGTGCGCGCGCGCCTGCGTGCCGCTGCCTTCGATGTTGACGATCACGCCTTCACCGAATTTCTGGTGCATCACGTTCTCGCCGACGCGCCAGCCGACATGGCGATCAATTTTCTGCGCGATCTGGTTGTTGCCCGTCTCGGGCGCATCAACCCATGCGGCCTTGTGCGTGGCGCCGAACCACTGTGCCTGCACACGTGGCGACAGCCACTTCAGGCATTCGTCGGGCAGCTCGTCAAAGAAGCGCGATTTCATGTTGTAGCGCGTCTGGCCGTGCAGCATGCGGGTCTGCGCAAAGCTCATGTAGAGCCGCTTGCGCGCACGGGTGATGGCGACGTACATCAGGCGTCGCTCTTCTTCGACGCCGTCTTCGGCTTCTTCGCTGTTCTCGTGCGGGAACAGGCCTTCTTCGAGGCCGGTGATGAACACCGCATCGAATTCCAATCCCTTCGCAGAGTGGACCGTCATCAGCTGTATCGCATCCTGCCCGGCCTGCGCCTGGTTGTCGCCGGCTTCCAGCGACGCATGCGACAGGAAGGCCGACAGCGGCGACATCACGGTCACCAGCGGCGCATCGGCATCGATGACTTCGATACCATCGCCCGTGGTCAGAACGGGCACCGAACCTTGCGGCTGCGCCTGCGGACCGAGCAGCGCGGGCGCATCCATGCCGAAGCCCTCTTCAGACACGAACAGGGTCGCCGCACTCACCAGTTGCTCGAGGTTCTCGATGCGGTCGGCGCCTTCTTTCTCGCCCTGGTAATGCTGGATGAGTCCGCTCTTGTCAAGCATGACCTGCACCATCTCGGCCAATGGCAATTGCTGGGTCTCGAAGCGCATCGCCTCGACCAATTTGATGAAGCCGCCGAGCGACGAACCGGCCTTGCCGGCCACGTGCGGCACGGCCGCATACAGCGACAGGCCGAACTGGCGTGCCGCATCCTGCAACTGCTCGATGCTGCGCGCGCCGATGCCACGCGTGGGGAAATTCACCACCCGCAGGAAGGCCGAATCATTGTGCGGGTTGTCGATCAGCTGCAAGTAGGCGATCGCATGCTTGACCTCGGCGCGCTCGAAGAAGCGCAGGCCGCCATAGACGCGATACGGCAAGCCAGTCGTGAACAGCGCATGTTCGATCACGCGCGATTGCGCGTTCGACCGGTACAGGATCGCGATCTCGCTGCGCAGCCAGCCTTCGTTGATGAGACCCTTCGCTTCCTCGATCAGCCATTGCGCTTCCTGCAGGTCGCTCGACGCTTCATAGACGCGCACCTGCTCGCCATGGCCGGCGTCAGTGCGCAGGTTCTTGCCGAGGCGACGGGTGTTGTTCGAAATGAGCTGGTTGGCCGCATCAAGAATATGGCCATGCGAGCGATAGTTCTGCTCGAGCTTGATCAGGTTCTGCACGTTGAATTCGCGCTCGAACGCGGCCATGTTGCCAACGTTCGCGCCGCGGAATGCATAGATGCTCTGGTCATCGTCGCCGACCGCAAATACGGCATTGTGCTGGCCGGCCAGCAGCTTCAGCCATTTGTACTGCAGGTCATTGGTGTCCTGGAATTCGTCGACCAGGATGTGACGGAAGCGCGCCTGATAATGCTCGCGCAGCGGCTGGTTGCGTGACAACAGTTCATAACTGCGCAGCAGCAGCTCGGCAAAGTCGACCACGCCTTCGCGCTGGCATTGTTCGTCATAAGCTTCGTACAGCTCGACGAATTTACGGTTGTACTCGTCGTTGGCCTCGACATCCTGCGCGCGCAAACCCTGGTCTTTGGCGCTGTTGATGAAATAGACCAGCTGCTTGGGCGGGAACTTTTCATCGTCGACGTTCAGGCGCTTCAGCAGCCGCTTGACGGCCGACAGCTGGTCGGCCGAATCGAGTATCTGGAAAGTTTGCGGCAGCGCCGCGTCGCGATGGTGCGCGCGCAGCAGCCGGTTACACAGGCCGTGGAAGGTGCCGACCCACATGCCGCGTGTATTGATCGGCAACATTGCCGACAGGCGCGCCAGCATTTCCTTGGCGGCCTTGTTGGTGAACGTCACGGCGAGGATCCCGGCCGGCGATACCTGACCGGTCTGTATCAGCCAGGCGATGCGGGTGGTCAGGACACGAGTCTTGCCGGAACCCGCACCCGCCAAGATCAATGCGGGCTGGGGCGGCAGGGTGACGGCGGCGAGTTGCTCGGGGTTGAGATTGTGCAGTAGATCGCGCATCCGTGGATTATACGGTGCGCGAAGACTGCATCAGTCGCGTCAGAGACTGGTATCGCCGTCGTGACTCGCAGCCTCGGACAGCTCGAGACTGAGCGTCCATGGCTGAGGCGGCGCGGAGGCTTGCTTTTCCGGCGGATTTGACTCGTCGAATGAAATGACTTCGGTCGAAGACACCGCCAAGATCTCCGATGACGTCGAGTGGCTGCTTGACCTTGTCACATGCAGCGAACCTGAACTTAGCCCCGAGACTGCTGTGGCGCTCGGTTTGGGCAATGGATGCCGGCCGACTGCGCCAGCATTTTCATCCTCGCGATTGAATCCGCCATCCACGTTCGTTACTGGCAAGCGAATAGGCTGATACTCGACTGCAGGCGCAGGGTAAGACGAAAAACTATCCGGTCTCATTAATGCCTGCATGTCATTGATCAACTGCGCGTCGAAACTGGTCAGGCTTTGAAAAGGACTGGTGATCAGTAGCGAGCCGTTTGTTCGACTGAGGGCTTTATGCTCATCTTCAGCCTCGCTGGGTACGGGGAGCGGCGCAAGAGAAATACTTTCATCAAGATTCCGCATTGATGGACTGTTCCCTGTCATCTCATGCGCGGGCTCCGCTACCGACATCGTTTTCGTCGTCGGCGTCTTCGGAACGAGCTCAGGATTGTGCGACATTGACGTTAGTGGCATGCCACGCTTGGTTGGTATGGGAGGCAAGTCAGGCATGGCCAAATGGACAGGGCGCTGAAAAAGCAGTCGCTCTGCTGTTGGCCGTTCTTCCCCCTCCATGTCGACCCGAGCCTGCCGACGATAGGCCTTGATAATCGATGGACAGATAACATCAAATTCTCTTGCCCATGAATGGATGTCAAACCGGATTCTTTGCGCAGTACGGTTGGGGCCGGAGATGGCGATCCAACGTTTGGCAAAAAAATATACATCGTCCGGAATCTGTGTGGTTCGCAGATAGTCGGGAAACCGTACCGGACGTGCTTCTATCCTCGATTGATAGCGCTTGATGAAATGTTTCATGGCGTAAACTGCCATCACCGAATTGACTGCATGACAGGAGGCAGCTTTGGGCTTCAGCGCATGGCTCAGGTCGGTAAAAGTCTCGTGACTGATGGCACAAAATTGTTTGAAGCGCTTAATCTGGACACGCGATGCCTGTTTGTTTAAAAATCTGTACTGTGCGATCGCATTTTTCAACTCAATACGTTTATACGTATTCGATATCGTCTTTAGCGGCTCTCTGATTTCCTGGACATGGATGTCGCGCCTGGCCGCTGTCGCGCCTTTTATGGCTTTTTTCAGAAGTGCGGCTGCGCACAGTGACTTCTGATCCATGCCGTCGCTTGCCTCTGCAACATCCGCGACCGATAACAGGATGTTTGCAAGGTCTTGCCGCTCGGCGTCGAGGTTTCTTGCTTTGATCGGCGAGGTTGCATATAGCTTCGCAATGTCTTTCTTTTCTCCCGGCGCAAAAATAGCGCGCGGCTTGCCGGCACCATCAAAATCTGCGCGCAATACGGTATTGCCGCGTTCATTTTTGATCGCTTCATAGAGGATCGTCGCGTTCCTCAGGCCTTTGTGCGAACTTAGCCGTACGTGAGGTGCACCGTCGCTTCTGAATTGCTGCATGACCGGCTGCAAAATTCGTGCATCTGGGGTGGCTTGCATGACAGGCTCCTCACTAGGGAAATGAACTCAAACTCGCTGCGCGCCCGCAACTGCATCGCCGGGTAACGCCGGCATGGGCTCCGCAAAACCCAGGCATGACGGACTCGCAATCAGGTCGGCATATTTCAGCGCGAGACTCAGAAACTCGTGCAGCATCTGGCGCATGGCCTCTGTCGACGGCGAGCGCATCGGATATTCGCCGATCAACATCACCTCATCATCCGGCTGGCTCAATGCCATGCGCGCGCCCGAGATGCCGGTCAGTAGCAGGTTCGCGTTCAGCAGCAGCGCATAGACTTGCTCGCGCTCGACCACCGTCGGACAGCCGAGACTGCAGCTGAAAATGACGGATTGGCGCTGCTGATGCCAGCTGACATGCAAGGATAAGTCTTCTTCAAATTCGATTTGCCATTGATCGTCACTGTGCTGGACGATCAGCAAGATATCCGATGTCGCCGGCCCGAGCTGGGCCATCAAATACTGCAAGTCTGACAGTTGCATCACACTCCCCTTCGTGGATTCAGCCACCTTGCGATCTGGGATGCGCCACACTCGCAGCGCCTTGATGGCATTGACTGATTGCAAAATCGGCAGGTGAGTGCTCCCCTCCCGACTTGGGTTCCTCGTCAGGGGCAAACTTTTGCCAGAAGGTCAGGAGGGCGAGACCGGTGCAGCGACGGCGAGAAGACGGATGCATTCCGCACGCTGCAAAACGAATAGCGACTAAAGATGTTTATCGAACATTAGCTTCGATTAACGAAAGAGCGCAGTGAATTCCTGGGCTGCAGTCTGCGGATCATCGGCCGAATACACGCTGCTGATCGCAGCGACCCAATACGCGCCCAACTGAACCAGCGGCTGGCTGTTGGCAGCGGTCATGCCGCCGATCACGCATACGGGCACCGTCAATTCATGCGAAGCGTCGGCCACCATGGTGGGCGGTGTAGTGACTGCGTATTTTTTGACACGCGACGGATAGAAGCCACCGAAAGCGACATAGCTGGCACCCGACGCTGCCGCATCGCGCGCCAGATTCAGGTCGCCGTAACACGAAGCACCGACGATTTTGTCCAGGCCGACACGGGCGCGAACGGCCGCAACGCTGTCATCAGTACCGCCGACGTGCACGCCGTCGGCATCCAGGTCCAGGCACAGGTCGACATGATCATTGATGATCAGCGGCTTGCCGTGCTGGCGGCACAGGCGAAGCAGTGCCTGCGCCTGCTCGCTGCGCAACGCAGCGGACGCGCTCTTGTGACGATACTGGATCAGCACCGCACCGCCCTTGATGGCTTGCCCGGTCGTCTGCAGCAGCTTGTCGGTGTCATCCCAGTCCGGGGTAACGAGGTAGAGACCTTTCATCGTGTTTCCTCAATTCGGTCGGGAATGGATTGGCCGGGCGCGATCGCGAATGCGCGGGCCAGGCAGCCTTGCGTGTACTGTTGCGCCTCGTCGAGCGCAGTTTCGATGTCCATCGCCAGCGCGAGCCGGCCGGCGATGGCCGACGCCAGCGTGCAACCGGAGCCGTGGAAGTTGCCGGGCAGCCGTGGCCATGACCATGCACGTCGGTGCCCCGGGCCGGGCTCACCGCATTTGTCGCGCCCTTTCGCATACCAGCGATTGACCACGAACTCGCCCGCGCCGTGCCCCCCCTTGAGCAGCACATGCGGCGCATCGACCAACAGCGCCTGCGCGCGCTCGTCATCGTTGGCAGCATCCGCACATAGCGCAGCCGCTTCCGGCAAATTGGGTGTCATCAGCGTCGCCAGCTTGCGCAACGGCGCCCATGCAGCGACCGCATCACCACGGGTCAGCATGTCGCCATGGCCGCTGGCCAGCACCGGGTCGAGCACGACCGGCAGGCCGGGTGCCTGCTTTCGCAAGCGCTCGATGACATCGGCAATCACTTGGGCATTGCTGTGGCTGCCGACGATGCCCAGCTTGACCGCTGCGATCCGGATGCCGGCATCCATGAGCGCTGTCGCCTGCATGCACAATACGCCCGGCTCGACCGGATGCACCGCATGCACATGCTCATTGTCCTGCACGGTCAATGCGGTGACGATGGGCAGCGGATGCGCTCCTGCCGCACTGATGGCCTGAATGTCGGCCTGGATACCGGCACCGCCACTCGGATCGAGCCCGGCGAACACCAGCACCGACGGTCGCATCATGCGACGCGGCCAGCCATCGGCGACGACGGCGACGCAGCGAACTTGCGCGGAATGCGACCGGCCAGATAAGCCTCGCGGCCTGCCTCGATCGCCAGCTTCATCGCCCTGGCCATCCGTATCGGGTCCTTCGCGCCGGCAATCGCGGTGTTCATCAGTACGCCGTCGCAGCCGAGCTCCATCGCGATTGCCGCATCGGATGCGGTACCGACGCCGGCATCGACCAGCACCGGCACGCTGGCCTGCTCGATGATCAGCGACAGATTCCACGGGTTCAGGATGCCCATGCCGGAGCCGATCAGCGAGGCCAGCGGCATCACCGCGCAACAGCCGATTTCTTCCAGCATCTTCGCCTGTATCGGGTCATCGCTGCAGTAGACCATCACATCGAACCCGTCTTTCACCAGCGTCTCGGCCGCTTTCAGCGTTTCGGGCATGTTCGGGAACAGCGTCTTCTCGTCGCCCAGCACTTCGAGCTTGACCAGCTTGTGGCCATTCAGCAATTCGCGCGCCAGCTGCAGCGTGTAGACCGCGTCCTTCGCGTTGTAACAACCGGCCGTGTTCGGCAGGATCGTGTACTTCGATGGCGGCACCACGTCCAGCAGGTTGGGGGCCGTCGGATCCTGTCCGATGTTGACGCGACGAATCGCCACCGTGATGATGTCGGCGCCCGAGGCTTCGGTCGCGCGGCGCGTTTCGTCGAGGTCCTTGTACTTGCCGCTGCCTACCAGCAGGCGTGACGCATAGGTCTTGCCCGCAATAGTCAGGCCTTCACCGGCTTTCAAATCATTCATCTGCATGTGTATTCCTTCCATGGATCGCAGCTTCTGCGGGGGCTGGCTGGGTGCGGAGCCACGTCGACGGATTCGCTTGCAAGCGAATCCGCTTCAGCAGGCGGCGCGCATGCGCGCCGAAACCCCGGCCTCACCCACCGCCTATGGCTCTGACGATGTCGACCTTGTCGCCCGGCGCAAACTGCCGCTCATGCCAGCGAACGCGCGGCACCACTTCACGATTCACGGCCACAGCCAGCGCCTGGTTGGTCAGCTCGAGTGCGTCGATCAGGTCTTGTACGCACTGCCCGCTGCCCATCTGGCGCGGCTCGCCGTTGAGCTCGATAGCAATCATCGGCGTCGGCTCGTCACTGCTTGCGGTAGATCTCGGCGCCGCTCTTGACGAACTCGACCGCCTTGACTTCCATGCCCTGTTTCAGCGCCTCGTTCTCGGAGATGCCCTGCTTCTCGGCGTAGTCACGCACATCCTGCGTGATCTTCATCGAGCAGAAATGCGGGCCACACATCGAGCAGAAGTGGGCGACCTTGGCCGAATCTTTTGGCAGGGTCTCGTCATGGAATTCACGCGCCTTGTCCGGATCAAGGCCGATGTTGAACTGGTCTTCCCAACGGAACTCGAAGCGCGCCTTGGAGAGTGCGTTGTCGCGCACCTGCGCACCCGGATGGCCCTTGGCGAGGTCGGCGGCATGGGCGGCGATCTTGTAGGTGATGATGCCGTCCTTGACGTCCGTCTTGTTCGGCAGGCCGAGGTGCTCTTTCGGCGTCACGTAGCACAGCATCGCGCAGCCGTACCAGCCGATCTGCGCGGCGCCAATGCCGGAGGTGATGTGGTCGTAGCCCGGCGCGATGTCGGTGGTCAGCGGGCCCAGCGTGTAGAACGGCGCCTCGTGGCACTGCTCGAGCTGGAGGTCCATGTTTTCCTTGATCAGCTGCATCGGCACATGGCCCGGGCCTTCGATCATGACCTGCACATCATGCTTCCATGCGATCTGGGTCAACTCACCCAGCGTCTTCAGCTCACCCAGTTGCGCCTCATCGTTGGCGTCATAGATAGAACCGGGACGCAGGCCGTCGCCGAGCGAGAAGGCGACGTCATAGGCCTTCATGATGTCGCAGATGTCTTCGAAGTGCTCGTACAGGAAGGATTCCTTGTGGTGCGCGAGGCACCACATGGCCATGATCGAGCCGCCACGCGACACGATGCCGGTCATGCGCTTGGCCGTCAGCGGCACATAGCGCAGCAGCACGCCGGCGTGGATCGTGAAGTAATCGACGCCCTGCTCGGCCTGCTCGATCAGGGTGTCGCGGAAGATTTCCCAGGTCAGGTCCTCGGCCTTGCCGTTGACTTTCTCGAGCGCCTGATAGATCGGCACCGTGCCGATCGGCACCGGCGAATTGCGGATGATCCACTCACGCGTTTCATGGATGTGCTTGCCGGTCGACAGGTCCATCACCGTGTCACCGCCCCAGCGGATCGACCAGGTCATCTTTTCAACTTCCTCGCCGATCGACGAGGTGACGGCCGAGTTGCCGATGTTGGCATTGATCTTCACGAGGAAGTTGCGGCCGATGATCATCGGCTCGGATTCCGGGTGATTGATGTTGTTCGGGATGATCGCGCGACCGCGCGCGACTTCATCGCGCACGAACTCGGGGGTGATCTCAGCCGGGATGGCTGCGCCGAAGGCCTGGCCCGGATGCTGGCGGCCCATCAGCTCGGCCAGCTTCGCGCCATTCGGGCCCGAGGCCTTCAGGCCATCGATGTATTCCTTGCGGCGCAGGTTCTCTCGAATGGCGATGTACTCCATCTCCGGCGTGATGATGCCCTGGCGTGCGTAGTGCATCTGGGTGACATTCTTGCCCGCCTTCGCGCGACGCGGCTTGCGGTGCAGGTTGAAGCGCAGCTCGGCCAGCTTCGGGTCATTCAGGCGCTCGATGCCATAGGCCGAGGTCGGGCCATCCAGCTCTTCGGTGTCATTGCGCTCGGCAATCCATGCGGCGCGCAGCGGGGCGAGGCCGGAACGGATGTCGATTTTCGCGTTCGGGTCCGTATACGGGCCCGAGGTGTCATATACGTAGATCGGCGGATTCTTTTCGGCGCCGAACGACGCCGGCGTATCGCTCTGCGTGATCTCGCGCATCGGCACGCGGATGTCCGGGCGTGAACCTTCGACGTAAATCTTGCGCGAATTCGGCAATGGCTGGACGGCTGCCTCGTCCACCATCGCGGTGGCGGCAAGGAATTGCGGATTGGCGTTCATGGTCTTCCTTTGCTCAGGTCAGCGAAGGAAGCCGGCGAAGGAGGGAAAGAGGCCCCGGACGTCGCTTCCCTACGCTGGCATTATCCAGATCAGGTTCGGGAGTCCCTCGTGCCAGCGCCTGGCACGACGTGCTCCACTTGAGGGTATTTCTCACCCGGCGCAGTGCCGGGACCCCTAGCGTATTGTCTGCCGCAGCATTGTGCGGACAACGGGAAGGATTATAGCGTTTGCCGCCTGCGGTCTGCAGGAATTTGACTGTGCGATGCCAGCCCATGCTGACGCGGCGCAATACCCGTGCCGGAAGCATGGACACGAGCATCCTTGAAGACCGCATGGTTCATCAGGATGTGGTTGCCGGTCAGATTGATCTTCTCCAGCCCGGGATGCCCATCCAGTCCCTTCAGCAGCAAATCTGCCGCCTTCTCGTCGAGACCGCAGAACGACAGGTCGAGCTCGACCAACTCCTGATACCTGTGTAGATGTCGTACCAGTTCGCGCATGCCTTTCATCGAGCGGACGCCATCCGGGAGCTCGCATATCGGGTTGCAGGACAGGTCGAGCTTCGCCAACGTCTTGTTGTCGGCCACCATCAGGGTCGCGAGGTCGAGGGCGGACAGTCCGTTCATGCGCAAACATAATTCGCGCAGCGAGTGCGTGCTTGCCAGCAGCATCGCCAGCCGAATCACGTAGCGCTCCATCGCATCGGCGGCTTCCGCAGCGTCCGGACGGGCTGCCGGGACTTCACTGCTGCGGCTATAACGACTCAGGTCCAGCCGCTTCAGCCCAGTCAGCACAGCCGCACCGTTGGCCAGCGCCTTGGTCAGTGGATAAACCACATCGGCCAATGGCTGGTCGTGGCATATCAGGCCGAATTCCGGCATCAGGATTTGTTCGCGGCAGACACGCGCAAGCTCCTTGCACAAAGCTTCAGCCAGTGCCGCGGCTTCACTGTCTATGATGGACTTGCGCCATTTTTTCGCGCTCAGGTTTTGGTGGCAGCGCATTTGCGCGCCTTCGCGCAGGTCCTTGATACGCTGGTTCGACAAGTCGATGCTGAGCTTTTTGCGGCGACTGCCTGCCAGCAGGCCGGCGGCCAATGCCGTGCGGGCGCCACTGGTCTGGTCGGTGTCGCTCCAGTGATACGACAGGTCGACACACACTTCCGGATACGCGCCCACCAGTTTCGCGACTTGTACCCGCAGCGACTTGCGGTCGGCCGCGCGGCGTCGCACCACATCCTGCACCGACAGTCCGCGCTCCAGCGGCGGCACCGCGGTTGCGTCGGCGTCCACAGCACGGACCAGGGTTGTGCTCTGCACGCGATAGGTTGCCTTGCGCCCTTCCCTGACCGAATAAGTGCGAACGATCAGCAGCGGCGCCGTGCGGCCACTTGGCGGTGGCCGAGACTCGGCGAGGCCGGGCGGCATGGCACCGGATGACGGCGGGCTTTCGATGCCGGGATTGGAGGCTACTGCGGCGCCGGCCCGCATGCGCGGCCGCCGGGGGCTCTCAATGTCCGGATCCCGGGCGGGCAGGGCGCGGTTGTCGCATTCGCTCGAATCGGTGTCTTCGACCAGGCTGGAGTCGTCGCCGATCCGCTCTGATGAGTCCCTATCGCCACGCATTGGCTGCTGATTTGGAAATCTCAATCGATCAGCGCCAGTCGTCCTTGCCATCACTTTCCCCTTTTGTTGTCCAAGCCATAAAAAACCTAGGCTCTGTGAACCAGGTCCGAGGAAAGTTCTTGCCCTGATTCACTTGTCCGGTCTGCAGAAGTGACCTTGCGATAAGCGTTCAACGTCCGGTCGGCTGAGTGCCGCGCCCCTTATAATGCGGGGTTTAGCAAAATCACTCTTTTTTCTCTGATAAATCATGGAACTGGCCAAGGCCTTCGAACCTGCAGACATCGAACAACACTGGCGCACTGAATGGGAGCGCCGCGGCTACTTCACCGCCACGCTGGACGAAGGCAAGCCTTCGTTCGCGATCCAGCTGCCGCCGCCGAACGTGACGGGCACGCTGCACATGGGCCATGCGTTCAACCAGACCATCATGGATGGCCTGACCCGCTACTACCGGATGCGCGGTCATAACACGGCGTGGATTCCAGGTACCGACCACGCGGGCATTGCGACCCAGATCGTGGTCGAACGCCAGCTCGATGCGCAGAAGGTGTCGCGGCACGACCTCGGCCGCGAGAAATTCCTCGAGAAAGTCTGGCAGTGGAAGGAGCATTCGGGCTCGACCATCACCGGCCAGATGCGGCGCATGGGCGCATCGACTGACTGGAGCCGCGAATACTTCACGATGGATCCGAAGATGTCGAAGGCCGTCACCGAAGTCTTCGTGCGGCTGTTCGAGCAAGGCCTGATCTATCGCGGCAAGCGCCTCGTGAACTGGGATCCCGTGCTGGGCACCGCGGTGTCCGACCTCGAAGTGGTATCGGAAGAAGAAGACGGCAGCATGTGGCACATCCGCTACCCGTTCGCGGATGGCAGCGGCCACCTGACGGTGGCGACCACGCGTCCCGAAACCCTGCTGGGTGACGTCGCCGTCGCGGTCGACCCGACCGACGAGCGCTATGCGCACCTGGTCGGCAAGCTGCTGAAGCTGCCGCTGACGGACCGCGAAATACCGGTAATCGCAGACAGCTACGTCGACAAGGCCTTCGGCACCGGCTGCGTGAAGATCACGCCGGCGCATGACTTCAACGACTATGCGGTCGGCCAGCGCCATGCCATGGCGCAGATCAGCATCTTCACGCTGGACGCGAAGATCAACGACAACGCACCGGCCGCCTATCAGGGCATGGACCGCTTCGCCGCCCGCAAGCAGATCGTGGCCGACCTCGACGCGCAAGGCTTGCTGGAATCAGTCAAGCCGCACAAGCTGATGGTGCCGCGCGGCGACCGTACCGGCGTCGTCATCGAGCCGATGCTGACGGACCAGTGGTTCGTCGCCATGAGCAAGCCGGCGCCCGAGGGCACGCACAACCCCGGCAAGTCGATCGCCGAGGTCGCGCTCGAGAAAGTCGCCAACGGCGACATCAAGTTCGTGCCGGAAAACTGGACCACCACCTACAACCAGTGGCTCAACAACATCCAGGACTGGTGCATCTCGCGCCAGTTGTGGTGGGGCCACCAGATCCCGGCCTGGTATGACGCCGACGGCCACATCTATGTCGCGCGCAACGAAGACGATGCGAAAGCGCAGGCGAAAGCCGCCGGCCGCAGCACGGACCTGCAGCGCGATGACGATGTGCTGGATACCTGGTTCTCGTCGGCGCTGGTGCCGTTCTCGGCGCTCGGCTGGCCGGACGAGACACCGGACCTGAAGCTGTTCCTGCCGTCATCGGTGCTGGTGACGGGCTTCGACATCATCTTCTTCTGGGTCTCGCGCATGGTGATGGTGACCTGCCACTTCACCGGCAAGGTGCCGTTCGAGACCGTGTACGTGCACGGCCTGGTGCGCGACGCGCAGGGCCAGAAAATGTCCAAGTCCAAGGGCAACACGCTGGACCCGATCGACCTGATCGACGGCATTGATGTCGACGCGCTGGTAGCCAAGCGCACCGCCGGCCTGATGAACCCGAAGCAGGCCGACAGCATCGCCAAAGCCACGAAGAAGGAATTCGCCGCCGGCATCGCCGCCTATGGCACCGATGCGCTGCGCTTCACGATGGCCAGCTACGCTTCGCTGGGCCGCAACATCAACTTCGACCTCAACCGCTGCGAGGGTT
>JACCDT011590840.1_pt1 | contig 26759 bp, 27 predicted proteins | sample 7446291 | NCBI WGS metagenome assembly JACCDT01 (sample SAMN15323446, study PRJNA562643) | freshwater metagenome | isolation source: river surface water | place: USA:Blue River Watershed | collected 2017-08-17 | reverse complement strand
GTACCACGCTGTTGCGCAGGTCATTGCCTATGTGTTCAGCCTGAACCAGTCTTATGGTCGTGGCCAGGAAGTGGTCAAACCATCGCCCACCGTTCCGAACGAAATGAAGTTCGACTCGAACGGCGACTTGATGAATTCTTAAGACCCGAGTTTGAGCCGCATGACAGACATTTACCAAAGCCCCGGTGACCGGTTGCGATTTGAGATTCTCCTGAAGTCTTTGACTGAAGGAAGCATCAATCTCGCCGTGATGAGCGACCACGAGATGGTGCTCGACTACTACGGCAGTTTGTTTGAAGAGCGTCTGCGTGCCAAGGGCGAAAGTCACATCGAGTGGTGCAGTTCGACCAACTCAGAAAAGCTGGTTCAAAAGTTCAACGAAATCTTGTCTGAGATCACGCTCGACCAAGCGCTAGAGAAAGACAAAAAACACGCGCCTCGTCGCTTCTTGGTGTTTCGCGATTCCGTGTTGATGCAAGACTTTGAGCTGCAACTGTTGGCACGCTTGGTCAATGGTTTCCCAGCGGGCAACATCAGCATCATTTTGCTCATCAACAGTGCAGGCAATTACCAAAGCAAGATCGAAGCTTTCGGTAAAAATTTACTCAAGTGGGAAGTTGAAACCGAAGCGGGTGAGGCCAAGCAAAAGCTGACGGATTGGGTGGCAACAGAGCCTGAGCCCGTGGTTGCATCGTCAAAGATCGAACCTACTTTCTTGACCGATGCCCCAACGCTGAGTGACGAAGTGGTTCCGGTTTCAAAACTGTTGAACTTGCCCACTAAAACCGCATGGCGTGTGCCTGGCTTTGGCAAGAAGGAAGAGCCTGCGCTGAGCGCTGAACCGTTGCCTGCATTTGTGCCACCTGCGACCCCTGTACCCGCAGCGTCGCCATTGGAGCCTGCAGCTGCTTCGATAGACACCTCCCGTGAGCCAGAGTTACGAGCGCCTGCATTGATGTCCGCTGCTGGTGCTGAAGATGCAGATTTGTTCAAACGCCAACCACGTAAATCACGTGCAGGTTGGGTGTTGTTGGTCTTGCTCATGTCTACGGCCGTCTTTGCTGTGATGAACAAAGACTGGGTTTTAGAAGAAGCTGAGTTGTTGAAGAAATATTTGCTGCGCGGTACGCCCGCTGCAGCCGCGCCTCATGAAGCTGCCAGTGCGGCTGCTGCCGCCTCCGCTGCGAGCGCAGATGCTTTGGCAGCAGCAGAACTGGCTGCCTCTGTGGCAAGTGAGGTGGCGCTGGTCGCAAGCCATGCCGAAGGGGTTGCTTCCGCTGCGGGGGCTGCGGCATCCGCAGCTCATGCAACTGCATCGGCCGCAGTGACGCCTGCTGCTGTGGTGGCCTCTGAGCCTGCGCCCGCCGCTTCTGCTGATGTGCCTGCTAAGAAAAAGACAGAGAAAGAACGCCAAGCTGAGAAGGCACAAGCCAAGACCGACAGCAAAGCCGATACAAAGGCTGACGCCAAGCCCGAAGCTGGCTCAGACGAAGCTTGGGTTAACCAGTTGCCTGCCAATGCTTATGTGGTGCAGTTGGCAGCGATGGACACGCAAGAAGACATGCGTAGCTTTCAGCGCAGCAATGCGGCTTACGCCAAGGCGCGTATCTTGCGCGCACGCCACAAAGACAACGGCAAGCGTTATTACATTTTGGTGGCGGGACCTTTTGAAACCAAGGCCCAAGCCGATGCTTTCATGCAGTCCAACCCCTTGTTTGCCAAAGGCTGGTTGCGCAGCACCAAGTCAATGACAGCCCAATTTACCAAGTCCTGAAGCGCACGCTAGGAATACGCTTATGAGCCAAGAACACGACAAAAGCAGCCCAAATACCGAGGTTTCTGAGGGGATCAACCCTCAAGCTGCGCCGTTTGAGCCTGGTTATCAACCTGAAACCTTGCCCAAAATCTCCGTGCCTGACTTGGCTGAAGACGCACAAGGTTTGACTGCTGAAGCCTTGGCTCAAATCCCTACGCTGACTGAGGAAGCCCCTGCCAAAGAAGTAGTGGACGTGCCCTCAGAACTACCAGAAGTCGCTGAGGTTCACGCGGTGGAAGCCGTGCAAGCTCCCCAAGCCGAGGAACCCAGTCCTGAGGCCGTGGTTCCAACCATTCAAGACGAGCCCGCTCAAGCCGATACATGGGGTGAAGCGCTACATGCCCGTATGGGCAAGCTCACAGACGACATACACACACTCAACACCCGACTGGATCGGCTTGAGGAACGAAATAAAACAAAGGTTTGAACATGGCTGATGAACAAAAACCGACAGAAGAGGCGGCCGCGCCCACAGAAGCCATCGTGGACGTCGAGGCGACAGCCGATCGTCTGAACGAAATCGCCTCTCAATCGCTGGACACCAATGAGGTGGCCCGTCAAATTGAAGAGCTCACGTCTGTGGTGTTGGATTCCGCAGAGGTGTCCACACGCTCGGCATCGATCGCCGCTGACGTCAGCGCCACCATGCGTGCCGTGGTGTCCAAGATTCAAGAAAACAACCGCCGCAATGTGATGCATTCACGCATCATGTTGGGTGCGTTTTGCGCTTGTTTGTTGATTGCCATGGCCATCTTCTTCGCTATCACCATGAAGATGACCAAGTCCATCAAAGAGCTCGACACCATGGTCTATGCCATGGCCAAGCGCGTGATTGAGGTGGATGCCAGCCTAACAGCCATTGGAAAAACCAATTCGGACTTCTCAGAAATTACTGAAAAGCAAGACGAAGTCATCACCACCCAAACCCAAGTGGCCAAACGCCTAGACGAGTTGGGCAAGAGCTTGGCTTCCATGCCGATGGTGGTGGCGACTGAAGCCAATAAGTCGAGCGACCTCAAATTTAAAGACATGCAAAAGCAGCTCACCACGCTAGAGAGCAAGCTGCAATCGTTTGATGGCAAATTGCAAAGCGTGGCTGAAAAGGCCTCGTCTCGCATGCCGCCACCTGCGCCTGCTGCACCGCAAGGCCCAAGCACGCAAGTGTTGTTGACCGAAATTCAAAAGATCAAGTCAGACTTGAACGCTGCTGTGCAAGTGCGTGAACGCACGCAAACAGCGGCCGAGGCTGCTGCGATCAAGAACATCGAGAAGACCATCGACAAAGCAGCAGTGGCCGCAGGTGATGCACAAAAAGCCGCAGACAAAGCAGCCCAATCTGCCAAAGCTGCCGCTGATGCACAACGTGCAGCTGCTGAGGCCCAAAAAGCTGCAGCGGCCTCAGAAAAGGCTTCTGCTGCCGAGCGATTGGCTCAGCAAAAAGCTGCTGCCGAGCGTGCCGCGGCCATGCGTATGCAGCCCGAAAAGCCTGTGAAGTCTGCTGAGCAAATCGCCGAAGAAAAAGCGGCGGCTGAACGTGCCGGTGCACTTCGTGCTGCCAAGGCTGCCGCGGAGAAGGCAGCTGCAGATAAGGCTGCCGCAGCAGCCGATCGCGCTGCGGCTGAAAAGGCCCGTGCCGCAGCCGCTGCTAGCGTGCCACCAATCGTTCGTGAGAAGCCTATTCAGTACCCACGCGTGCCTGATTAATTCAGACGCAGCGCAAGGTTCATGCGCAGACAAGCAAAAAGGCGACCCTTGGGTCGCCTTTTTCATGGTGTCAGCACATCGCTGCGCAGCTTAGCTTTACGCTGTCTGAATGCCAAAACTTTTGGCGCTGCTCTGAGGCCAATCGCTGAACACTGAAGGCAGTGCGCTCATGTCGCCTTTTAGCAAGGCACCTGCTTCCACGGTGTCGACCAAGTCAGATAAATGCATGGTTTGTGTTTCGCTCACGCGACGCATGATGTGGCGCGGTGTGAAGTCGTGCGGGGTTTTTAGGCCCGAAGCTTCCATCAATTCTTGCAAGGCCTCCAGCGTGTGTTCATGGAAGTTTTGCACGCGTTCGGCTTTGCTGGGCACCACCAGCGCCAGTTGTCGGGTTGGGTCTTGGGTGGTCACACCAGTTGGGCAGTTGCCGCTGTGGCAAGTTTGGGCTTGGATGCAACCGAGTGCAAACATAAAGCCGCGTGCGCTATTGCACCAATCGGCCCCCAAGGCCAAGGCGCGCGCCATGTCGAAGGCGCTCACAATTTTGCCGCTGGCTCCCACGCGAATGCTGTCGCGCAAGCCTGCGCCCACCAAGGTGTTGTGCACCAAACGCAAGGCCTCTTGTAGAGGCATGCCCATGTGGTCAGAGAACTCTAGCGGTGCTGCACCGGTGCCGCCTTCGGCACCATCCACCACGATGAAGTCGGGTTGAATGCCCGTCTCGAGCATGGCTTTCACGATCGCAAACCACTCCCACGGATGCCCAATGCACAGCTTGAAGCCCACAGGCTTGCCTTCGCTCAAGGTGCGCAGTTGTTGGATGAAGGTCATCATTTCCAGCGGCGTGTTGAAGCTGCTGTGGGTAGCGGGTGACACGCAGTCTTGACCCGCCATCACGCCGCGTGCTTCGGCAATTTCTTCGGTCACCTTAGGGCCGGGAAGCACCCCGCCGTGGCCTGGCTTCGCGCCTTGGCTTAGTTTGATTTCGACCATCTTCACTTGCGGTGAGCGCACGTTCTCTACGAAGTGTTCAGGGCTGAAGTGGCCTTGCTCGTCGCGGCAGCCAAAGTAGCCTGAGCCGATTTCCCAAATCAAATCGCCGCCGTGTACGCGGTGGTGGCGCGAGATCGAGCCTTCGCCCGTGTCGTGTGCAAAGCCACCCATCTTGGCACCTAGGTTCAAAGCTTGGATGGCGTTGGCGCTGAGTGCGCCAAAGCTCATGGCAGAGACGTTGAACAGGCTGATGTCGTAGGGCTGCGTGCAATCTTTACCACCTACCTTCACGCGGAAGTCGTGACTCGCTAAATGAGAAGGCGCGATGGAGTGGTTGATCCACTCGTAGCCAACGGCCCGCACATCGAGTTGTGTACCGAACGGACGTTTGTCGGATTGGCCCTTGGCACGCGTGTACACCAAGGTGCGTTGGGCGCGTGAGAAGGGGGCCGCTTCGGTTTCTGACTCAAGGAAGTATTGACGAATCTCAGGACGAATGGCTTCAAGCATGAAGCGCAAGTGCCCAATGATGGGGTAGTTGCGCAAAATTGCGTGGTGCGACTGCTGCAAGTCGTACAGACCGACGAGGGTGAGTATTAAGAAGATGGTGGGCCACCAACCGCTCAGGCCCATCACGCCAGCGCCCAAAAGCGAGAAGACGAGTAAAACAACCGATGCAATGAACGCCGTGAAGCGCACCGGATAAATCTGATTGAGTTTGTCCAGCATGCGTAGCGCTCCTAGGCTAAATTGTGTTTATCGCTTGTTCGTCAGTTTGGCCGACAGTTTGGTTTGAGCAAGTGCAGAGACTTCGGCGCGTAAACGCGCAGAGGACAGCTGCTGATCTGCGGCATGTTGCACTTCGGTCAGGTGCGACAAAATCGTGCCGCGCAAGTTGCCCAGTTCATGTTCAAGCTTTTGCAAACGTTCTTGCAGCTCACGCTGCAAGGCCATGCGCTCAGTCAACAAGTTAACTTCGGCCGCAATGGTGCGCCATGTTTGTGTCAGCTCATCGCTGGGTGGAACGCGCAGTTGCTCAAACAGCTCATGGATGAGTGGGTCGAACATGGGCGACGTTTGACCCGATGTGTCATCGGGCATTTCAGTCAAGGTGGGCACGTTGTCAGGCACGGCATTGAAATGCTGTGGCTGTTGTGAATGTTGGTGTGCAGCTGCTTGCACGTAGGGCTGAGTATGAAGCTGCTGCTGCTGCTGCTGCGGTGCGTGCGGATGAGCATTTGAATGTGCATGCACAGGAGCAGGGCCCTGCTGCGCATGGGATTGCAAAATCGCATTGACTTGCCCCCATCCGTCTTCGGGCGTGTATTGCTTGAGTCCTTTGAAGGACAAAAATTGAGGTTCGGAACTCATTTATTCATCACACCCATGGACATGCGTTTGAGGAACTGAGGGATACCCATAGATGCAATGTGTGTCGACTGAGGTGTACCCGTATGAGGTGCAGATTTATTGACCAACTCCTCAGGACGAACTTTTTGCATGCGGTGGCGACCCAAGATCGAGTATTGGCTAGATAGGGTAGCAGTATTCCCCAGCAAATTGCTGCGCTTCACTCCAGCTGCGGCAACGTTTGGCGTACCTGCCGTGCGCATACTTGGGGCGGTGACTCGCGTGTTGGTCGTTTGGCGCATGCCTTGTGCTGATTCGCGCATTTCGCGAGCGGCGCAAACAGACTTGCCAAACTCGTTGAACGAAGTGCCGCAAGCGTCAGGCAAGTCCATCAAGTAGCCACGCTCAAACATTTCGCGGGCAGATTGCGCTTCCAGCACAGGCGGCGCGAGCATGAAGCTAACAGGGAATCGCTGCTTCGAGAAGACATCGCTGTGTAATTGTTCTGGTTGTACACGGGTGGGGCATACCAACAGTGTGGGAGGTGTGTGGATGGCCGAGTCAAACACCCAACGATGGCGGCTCAAGAAGCCCGCCGTGGCAGCCAATTCAATTTCCGACACTGAGGTGGGGACGATGACCAAGTCGTACTCAAACATCAGCTCGCCCGCGATGGAGTCGGTCCATGTCAAGTCACAAATGACAACTTCCGAGCTGCTTGCCGCGCGGCGCAGGTGCAAGCGGGCATCCAAGATAGGGCGGTTGCCGCCTTGGTCTAGGGGCAGGATGTGGTGTTGCACCACCACGCCAATATTAGGCGCACGTGTTAGCCATGTGCTGGAGGAACCATGGGTGTCAAAGTCAATCAAGGTGACGGTTTGGCCTTGGCGTCGCAAGTAGGCGGCCAAATTGGCAGACACCGTGCTTTTACCCACGCCACCTTTTTGACTGGTAACCAAAATTTTGAATGTTGACATCTTCTTATCCTCCAAGCGGTGAAACATCGCTTTACTTTTTGTTTTTAAACTGCCGAAATTTCTAACGGGGAATGGAATTTACCTGTGTCCAACCTGATGTGCAATCAGCCTTTTGGCGTCTAAAAGAGGTTAGAACCCCGTTTTTGGAATAATTTGAGTACTTTAAGATAAATCAAATCATTTAAAAGAATTAAAATTAACAAAATTACCTATGTTGTTGATTTATAAAAGAATTTAATAAAGTGTCAAAAAAAACAACACTTTTGCTGTCGGGCGGTACCAAGTGATCTATCCAGTAAAATTTGTAAGTTATTTTTTACAACTCGAAATCCTCATGTCCAAACGTTTCCTCGCACTCTTTTCTATCGTGTCTGTTGCTTTGTTATCTGCTTGCAGCTCAACCAAGCTCGACACCAACGTGTCTGATGCCAAGGCAGCTACACCCGTATCAGCCGTGACTTCAGTGGTTGCTGACCATTTGAACCCCAACAGCGCTATCTCTAAAGAGCGCAGCGTTTACTTTGGTTTTGACCAGTTCGACATCAAAGCTGACCAAGCTGGCGTGGTTGAGCGTCAGGGTAAATACTTAGCTGCCAACGGCGCATTGAAAGTGCGCGTGGAAGGCAATGCCGACGAGCGCGGCGGCCGTGAATACAACTTGGCTTTGGGTCAAAAGCGTGCTGAAGCAGTCGTACGTGGCTTGAAAGCCTATGGCGTGAAAGACAGCCAAGCCGAACCCGTGAGCTTTGGTAGCGAAAAGCCAAAAGCAGAAGGCCATGACGAAGCTGCTTGGGCACAAAACCGCCGCGCTGACGTGGCCTACGCTAAGTAATCTTCAGATTCATCGCTGAGTTCATGCAACTCAACAGCGAAATCATCACAACACCACCGCGGGCCTCGGCCACGGTGGTGTTGTTACGTGATGAGCTCCAAAATGGCCTTGAGGTCTTTTTGTTGCGTCGCCACACCGCTTCGGCCGTGTTGGGCGGCGCTTATGTTTTTCCGGGTGGCAAATTGGACGATGCCGATTGCGCGTCTGATGTGCACGCCTATTTAGATACTTCACCGCAAGCGTTGCACAGCGCCTTGGGTGAACCCGATTTACCGCCGCTCACTGCGGCTGGCCTGTATGTGGCGGCCGTGCGTGAGGCGCTCGAAGAGTGCGGCGTGTTGTTTGCACGCTTAAGCCCACACGAGGCTTTGGCACATGACGAGTGGCAACGCCAGCAGTGGCAGCAAGCGCTGCACGATGGCCAAGGCTTTGCGGCTGTATTGCACAGTGCAGGTTTGCGTGTGGACACGCAGCATTTGGCGCCGTGGTCGCGTTGGATCACGCCGGTGCAACCGTCTGTGACCAATAAACGTTTTGACACACGCTTTTTTGTGGCGGTGTTGCCCGATGGGCAGCAACCGGTGCATGACAACATCGAGGCCATCGACAGTGTGTGGCTCAAGCCCATCGATGCCTTGACCCGTTATTGGGCAGGAAGCTTGCCGCTTGCACCGCCGCAAATCATGACCTTGGTGTCGCTGCTACCGTTCTCAGATACAGCCAGTGTGTTGCAAGCGGCCAAGCAACAAGTGCCGCCTTTGATCTTGCCCGAGCCGTTTGATGACGTTGATGGTGTGCGCACCCTGTGCTACCCCGGCGACGTGCGCCACTCGGTATCTCAGCGAGCCATACCTGGGCCGACCCGTTTACGTTTTGTCGCAGGCCGTTTTGAGCCTACCACTGGTTTTGAGGAATTTTTATGACCACGATGTCTGCATTTAATCTCAAAGGTAAAAAAGGATTGGTGTTGGGCCTTGCCAACGAACACAGCATTGCTTGGGGGTGCGCCCGTCAAGCGCAGGCCATGGGCGCTGAAGTGGTGGCGTCGTGTCTGAATGACAAAGCCCGTCCGTTTGTCGAGCCACTCACTCAAGGCTTGGGCATGGACTTGCAAACTTGCAACATTGAAACGCCAGAAGAATTAGAAAAGCTGGTGGCTCACACAGCAACCAAATTGGGGCGATTGGACTTTGTGATTCACTCCATCGCTTGGGCCCCCTTGGCAGATTTGCATGGTCGCGTGATTGACAGCTCAAGCGTTGGCTTTGCTCGTGCGATGGAAGTGTCGTGCCACTCATTTGCCACGCTCGCCAAACTGTGTGCACCTCATATGACCCAAGGCGGCAGCATGATCACCATGTCTTATTTGGGAGCTGATGAAGCTGTGCCGCACTATGGCTTGATGGGGCCAGTGAAGGCGGCGCTTGAGTCGTTGGTGCGCTACATGGCTTTAGAGCTGGGGCCACAAGGCGTGCGCGTGTATGCGGTGTCGCCGGGGCCCATCCTCACACGTGCTGCATCTGGCATTGAAGCCTTTGATGCACTCATTCAAAACAACATTGCCAAAGCACCACTCGGCCGCTTGGTGACGCTGGACGAAATTGCCAACCTCAGCACCTTTTTATGCACCGATGCCGCCAGCGGTATGACGGGCCAAACCATTTATGTAGATGCCGGCAGCCACGCCGTGAATTGAAGAGCACCATGAACGACATCACTGACCTCACCAACGACCCCACCAACGAGTGGCTTGAAAACTACCCCTACGACAGCATCGTGGTGGGGCAGGCTGCACGCTTGGTGCGCACGCTCACCTTGTCTGACATTCAAGCGTTTGCCGCTGTGTCGGGCGACACCAACCCTGCGCATCTGGATCCTGAGTACGCCAATGCCACTTTGTTTCATGGCGTCATTGGCCACGGCATGTGGGGTGGCTCGCTCATCAGCAGTTTGTTGGGTACGGTGTTTCCAGGGCCCGGCACGATTTACCTTGAGCAAAACCTGCACTTCAGTCGACCTGTACGAATTGGCGATACCTTGAATGTGACGGTCACCTGCATCAGCAAGCAAGACGATAAGAAAACGCTTGAGTTGGATTGCTTGCTGGTGAATCAAAAAGGCGAGCGCGTGCTGTACGGCGTGGCCAAAGTGATGGCACCCACTGAGAAGCTGCGTATGCCGCGCATCCCCGCGCCGCATATCAGCCTGTTTGACCCCGAGCAACGCCATGCCAATTTGCTTGCGTTGGGTGCTCACCTAGAGCCTGTGCGTTGCGGTGTGGTGCATCCCTGCGATGCTGATTCGCTGCAAGGCGCGATGGACGCACATCATGCAGGACTGATTCACGCTGTTTTGATTGCGCCCGAGAAAAAACTGCGTGCTGTGGCCGCAGAAGCAAACATTGATTTGACCGGCATTGAAGTGATTGATGTGGCACACAGCCACGATGCCGCCGACGTAGCCGCACAAATGGCAGCTGACAAAAAACTAGAAGCCTTGATGAAAGGCAGCTTGCACACCGACGAGTTGATTCATGCCGTGGTGTCACAAAAAGGGCTGCGTACAGGCCGACGCATGTCGCACGTGTTTCGCTTTGAAGCGCCCATGTACCCCAAGCCGCTTTACATCACCGATGCCGCGCTGAACATCGCACCAACGTTGGCCGAGAAAGCCGATATCGTGCAAAACGCAATCTTGTTTGCGCAAATCATGGGTGTGGCCACACCGAAGGTGGCAATTTTGTCGGCGGTCGAAACGGTCAACCCCAACATCCCTTCCACACTCGACGCTGCTGCCTTGTGCAAGATGGCCGACCGTGGGCAAATCAAAGGAGGCTTGCTCGATGGCCCACTTGCGTTTGACAACGCGGTGTCTAGTCATGCGGCTGAGATCAAACACATTGCTTCTGCCGTGGCAGGGCAAGCCGATATCTTGGTAGCACCCGATTTGGAATCGGGCAACATGATGGCCAAGCAGCTGGAGTACTTAGCTGGCGCTTCGGGCTCTGGCGTGGTGTTGGGCGCACGCGTGCCGATTGCACTCACCAGCCGTGCTGACACGGCCACTACCCGCAGCGCTTCGGCTTTGTTGGCCAAGCTCATTGCACACCACTACCGCACGCATCCCGCATGAGCATCCTCTCAGTCAACGCAGGCTCGTCTAGCCTCAAGTTTGCGCTGTACCCCATTCAGGGCAAAGGTGCTGATGCTTGCATTGGTGAAGCAGAAGTCACGGGCAACATCGAAGGCTTAGAGCCCTCGGGTCAACCCCGCATCAGTTTTTGCGCGACGGGCCAAGCTAAGGAATCTGCCGACGTAACGGTGCAGCCCGCGCAAGATGTGTTTGATGCTGCGCTCAACACCCTCAAAGCGTTGTTGGCTTCGCGCTTTGCGCACTTGCAGGTGCAAGCCATCGCGCATCGCGTGGTGCACGGTGGTGCGTTTTACAGCAGCAGCGTGCGCGTCACACCCGAGGTGATGGCGCAACTCGCCACGCTCAATGCCTTGGCACCTTTGCATCAGCCGCACAACTTGGCTGGTATCACGGTATTTTCTGAGTCGTTTCCAGATGTATCGCATGTGGCGTGTTTTGACACGGCGTTTCATCGCACCTTGTCACCGTTAGAAACCACCTTTGCCATTGATAAAAAGCTCACTGAGCAAGGTGTACGTCGTTATGGTTTTCATGGCTTGTCTTACCAATATGTGAGCCAAGTGCTGCAACGTGAAGTGCCTCGCTCAGCAGGCCGCACAGTCATGGCTCACTTGGGCAATGGGGCTAGCGTGTGCGCCACCACCGATCACCAAAGCCGCGCCACCACCATGGGCTTCTCGGCGCTTGATGGTTTGATGATGGGTACGCGCAGCGGTGCGCTCGATCCTGGGGTGTTGCTGTACTTGATGGAGCAAGGCTGGGACCACGACAAAATTCAAAAGCTGCTCTACAAACAAAGCGGCTTGTTGGGTGTTTCAGGCGAGAGCGCTGACATGCGTACCTTGCGTGCTTCTCAATTTGACGCTGCTCGCTTTGCCACCGATTTGTTTGCCCATCGTGTGGTGCGCGAAGTGGGCGCACTCAGCGCCTGTATTGGAGGTTTGGATATATTGGCGTTCACCGGCGGTATTGGCGAGCACGATGCCGTGCTGCGCCAACAAGTAGGTGATGCCTTGGACTACCTTGGCGTGCAGGTAGATGCTGCACGCAATGCAAAGGCCATTGGTGACCAAGCGGTTTCGATTCACGCAGACAATAGCTCCATCGAGGTGTGGGTTGTCCCCACCGACGAAGGCCGTGTGGCCGCACAAGACGCCTTGGCGTTTTTATAAAAACAATTCTGAAAGCACGGCTTGAATATCAAAGACGCAATGAGTTGCTTCACTACCGGCGTGACCGTGGTGACTGCGCACACCCAAGGCCTTGACTGGGGCATGACCTGCAATTCCTTCAACACCGTGTCGCTGGAGCCAGCCATGGTGTTGTGGAGCGTGCGTAAAACCTCAGCCAGCCACGAAGCCTTCGTCACGGCCGGCGGCTACATGGTCAACGTGTTGGGTGCTCAGCAAAAAGACATCGCGCTTAACTTTGCGCAGGGCACGCAATCTGAGCGTTTTGCAGATCAAGCGTTGGTGCGCGGAATGAACCAGCACCCGCGCTTGGAAGGTGTGATTGCTTGGTTTGACTGCCGCATCGCACAAGTGGTGTCTGCGGGCGACCACGACATCTTGATTGGCGAAGTGCTCGACTTTGGTGTGCAAGCTGGTCATGGGTTGGCCTATGCACAGCGAAGCTTTGGCGTGCTTGCTCCCTTCGAAGACTAAGCCATGAACATCTACGTCTATTGGGCGTTTTTTCTGGGTGTGATGTGCTCTGTCTCCTTGGTGATCGGAGCCTTGCTTGGTATTTATTTCCAGATGTCCAAACGCATCGTGGGCTTGATGGCAGCCTTTGGTGCTGGCGCGTTGCTGTCGGCCTTGGCAATTGAGCTGGTCGCGCCGTCTATTGATGCCTTCATGCATGCCAGTTCGCCTGAGGAGCGTGCGCACGAAGTGCGCAACTTCTTCCATTTGGTGGCTGGCGCGTTTGTTGGCGGTATTGTGTTTGTCTTGCTCGATTGGGTGTTGATCGAGCATGGCGGCTATTTGCGCAAAACCGCATATCTCATTTCAAAAGTCATGCGCGAGCGTGCCCACTTGCCGCTGCATCATGCACAGCCCTTGCCCACGGGTGAAGAGTTAGAAAAAAAGCACGCCTCGCACGATAACGCAGCGGTGGCCATTTGGTTGGGTAACTTGCTTGACGGTTTACCCGAGAGTTTTGTGGTGGGCACGGTGTTGATGGCAACTGTGACCACCAGTGTGCATACGGGTTTGGCCGTCTCGTTTTGGGATGTGTTGCCCTACACTTTGTTGGCGGGTTTGTTTTTGTCCAACCTACCCGAGGCCTTGTCGAGTTCGGCGCAAATGCGCATGCAGGGCATGAGCGTGCAACGCATCCTCATCATGTGGTTGTCTTTGGTGTTGATGACGGGCATCGCCGCCGCAATAGGCGCGGTCATGGGCGCGTGGGTGCCGCACAACGCCATGGTGTTCATCGAGGGGTTGGCCGCAGGCGCCATGCTCACCATGATCTGCGCAGCCATGCTGCCAGAAGCTACACATCTGGCGCCACCCAACTGGGTAGGTTTGGCCACCTTGAGTGGCTTCTTTTCAGCCTTGTTGTTCAAAGTGCTCGAATAAACAGCAGCCGAAATGGTTTACAATCTTGCCCTGTTCGGTGGTATAGCTCAGTTGGTTAGAGCGCAGCATTCATAATGCTGATGTCGCAGGTTCAAATCCCGCTACCACCACCAAAATAAAAACCCACAGTCTTTTGGCTGTGGGTTTTTTCTTTTTTTTGTCACTTTTAGTTTGCAGTTGAACAGGATCTATGTTGTCTGCAGTTCAAGTCAGTTTGTGACAGAAAACGCATAGTTCACAGCCATTTTTATGTTGTGGCACTTGTGAAGTCTGCATGGCGAGTCATTGCATCAGTGATGGAGCACATGCTGCCTGAATTCCCCGCCCCATTTCTCAGAAAAGTTTGTGACCTGACTGTTCAACTAGTTGTGTGAACATATGCATGATTTCAATCAGTACGAAGCAGCCAACGACACTGAGTTCAAGCACCAACGCCATTAAACAAGTGCAATCCCTGAGTCAGTCACTCCAATACAAAACTACCCAAGTAAATTACGCATCTAGGTCTGAGCTGATGAGCGTCTTGTTTGAGGACGCTTGCTCAGTTTTATGGATCAAGGTGTTCATTGGTCGTATTGAATCAGCACTAGATCAACCGCATCAAAATGATAGAATTTACAAACATTAAAAATGTGAAGGCTCCTCATGTTTGTCAGTAAATTTAGCTATGTGGTTAGAGTTCTTTGTGGAGCAGCACTTATTTTGGTCATTACTGGATGTGCACATCCAATCAATATCGCACCAGACTTGAAAAGCATTCGAAAGAATGAAGCTTCTGAAAAATCTGTAAATAAAGTTACGTATTTCTTTAATGAAGATATTGATATTGAAGTAATTACTTCGGCTGGTGGTGGTGATAAGGTGCGTTACAAGCCATACAAAGATCTTGATGTTGGCATTTATAAAACATTCTCAGATATCTTTAAGCAAACCAAGCTGGTTAAAAACAGTGAAATGGCAAAAGACACTGATGCGGATTATTTGGCTGCTATCTCAATTACGACTGACTCATCTTCAGATAGTGCTTTTACATGGCCTCCCACTACATTTGTTGTTAATTTATATGCAGAGTTCAAAAATATCAAGACTGGTGAAAAGACTCAGATTAGATCCACAGGCGAAGGCAGAGCAGACTTCTATGAAATGAAGGGGGAATTCAACTTGAGCGCCAAAAGAGCATCTGAGGATTTATTGAAGAAGTTTTCTTCGGCTATTTGGAATTCTGGTGTTACGAAAAATAAAGATGCTTTAAATAATAAAAAGTGATTTTTAAGTAACTTATGAAATCTATTTAGGTGCAAATTGTCATGAAAATAAAATTTTTGGTTTCTTTGGCTGCCGTATCGGTATTTATTCTGTCGGGATGCTCAACGATTGCACCTCAATACTCAGGTTCTAGAGAAAACGTTGAGGCTTTGCAGTCAATGCCACCAACTAAGCTCAGCGTCGGAAGATTCTACGATGACCATAATCCAGCCAATAACGAAAAGCTAAATTTGCGTGGATTAAATACGATGTCTTCTGCGTATGGTGAAACATATGCAGGCTATGTTGAGCAAGCGCTCAGACAGGATCTAACAATAGCAGACCGCTACTCTAGTGAATCGTCTTTAATGATTACAGGTGTCCTAAAAAAGAACAATCTTGACATTAGCAGTTCCTTTGCAACAGGAACAAGTATTTGTGAGGTTGAGTTCAGCGTTATGCAAAATAAGAACTCGATTTACAAAAAGACTTTAACGCAAAATCATGAATGGGAATCTTCATTTGTTGGGGCAATCGCAATACCCAAAGCTAAGGAAGAATACACAGTTACTGTGCAAAAAATCATCAACAAATTGTTCAAAGACCAAGAGTTTATTGAAGCAATGAAAAAGTCGGCACAAAGTAAATAAGTGCAAAACAATTATCAACAAAAGGAAGAAAAATGAAAATCGCTAAATTGGTTGCTACAGTTATCGCTGCAGTCGCAATGACAGGTTGTGCCACTGTTTTTAAAGGCACTGACCAAGTCTTGACATTTACAACTGAACCAGACGGTGCTGATGTTCGTGTTGACGGCAAGCTGGTTGGTCAATCTCCAGTCTCGTACAAAGCACCAAAAAATAAAGTTGATTCAGTTCGAATCGACAAAGAGGGTTACAAGCCAGAAGTGTTTGCAGTTGATAAGAAGTTTGACAACATCACATTCTTGAGCATTTTCTGGGACTTGAGCACAACAGACTTGATCTCTGGCGCAGCATATGAGTACCAACCAAGTTCATACCACTTCAAGCTTCGCAAAGAAGATAAAAAATGAGAAGCTGATTTCGGTTACTTAAACCGAAATTTTGAAGATGAATTGCGATCATTCATACTCATTAATTTTTATGAAATTCGAAGGGCTGATCGATTAGATTTAAGAGACTCACTTGCACACCTTGTTGCTACCTATTTCAAGATGAATAGTGACAAAGTGAAAGCAGAGGTTGGCTCACTAGTATCGAAAAGCAGAACACCTGTTGAACTTCTAAGAAGCATTAATGAGCATTTTCAAAATAAAAGCCTCCGTTAAGCGGAGGCTTTTTTGTTTCTTCTTGATTCTACTGTTAGCTTGTACAAAGGCACTGTGCGCCGAGCCAGTTGTTGACCAGTACTGGTCAAGGTTGTTACATGCAGAAGGTGGAGTCAGTCATGTCGTATCTCCAGAGTTTTTCATATCAAATAATGGACGCTTTGACATAAGAGCTGAGCAGAACGCATTCGTTACGGTACTCAAGTCAAATGATGCACAGCAAGTAGCTTGCAATTTTCCAGCGCGATACAAATGGTTAAAGAGTCAGAGGCTCACTGACGTTGAGGTTGATCTCAATGAGTGCGTCGAGTTAACTAAGTACAGGGATGGATTTCAAAGAAAAGATTTCTACCTAGGTTACATCACTGAGTTTTTAGACTCGCCAGCATCAGCCTTTGGTCATCTGATGGTTGTTTTTCACGATCCTCAGAAGCCTATGGAGCTTGCAGATGTCATCCACTTTGCGGCAGACAGTAATAAAGAAAGAGGACTTGGCTACATAACGAAAGGACTTTCAGGCGGTTTTAGTGGGTACTTTGTACGTGATCCTTTTTTTCAGAAGTTAAATGAGTATTTGATCATTGAACAACGCGCAATTCACTTACTGAAGATTGAGCTAACTGATGATCAGATCGAAAATTTGATTTTGCATCTGTATGAACTTCGCAAGGCTGAATTCAAGTATTACTTTATTGATGAAAATTGCGCATTTCAACTCGCAGATTTTTTGAATGTTGCAGTGCCTGATAAGAACTACAGGATGGCTTCTAGGCAAGCAGTGCTTCCGATGGATGTCGTTCGATTGAATGCTGATCGAATCAGCAAACGTATCATCTATATGCCTACCCATAAGCGAATAAATGAAATAGCAAAAAAGCTAACGCCATTAGAACTGACTGAGGTCCAAGCGGTGATTGATCAGAAAACATCACCCAATTCAGTTAGTTCAGATGCTGTTAAAGAGCTACTTGCACTTCAATATCAGTACGCATTTAGGAGATCAAGGACGCCCTATCCTAATCATGCGGAGATTGATGATCTCAATTTCACCAGATCTAATTCAGCGATTGAAGTAGAAGATCTACCAAAGAAACGAACATCAGGTGTGGGGATTTCTGTCGGGCATTTGAGTTCTGGCGCTGAGAGTGGAACGAGATTGGAAATCGCCCCACTAGCAAGTGCGAACCGTATTGGAACATTCGCAAAAGAGTCGCAGCTAGATGTTTTAACTACAACGCTTGATTACACAAATAATAGTTGGGCATTGAACGAGCTTAGGTTGTTAAGAATCGCTTCTACGCCTAATGCACTCCAGTTCAATTCACCGTGGTCGTGGGGCGCTGGTATTTCAATCAACAGGTATAACTCATCCAGACTTCTAGCAAGAGAATTTCAATTCGAATTAGGAAAAACGTACGTATTCAAAAGGCTTCGATCGGAAATATCAGTGGGAAGTGGCTTGCAAAATTCGATTGCAACTAAGGCGTATCTGAATCCGAAAGTCACAATGCTTTATCACTATTCAGATGTTACTGAGGTGGGAGTCTCAGTTGAGGACAAGATATTTGCAACAGAGGCTTACCAAATTAAATCAACTTTCATTTCGTTAGGTAACTGGATGATTCGCACGAATCAACTCGGTAGTGGACATCGTGAACGTTTTTTGATGTACCGAATTCCAATGTGACGAAGACATTGCATGTCCGTTAAAGAACAAGTCAACCATCCCGAAACATGACACTCAAAGAGGTTTTGACGCATCACGCATCTTGGCTTGAGGTTTTCCCAAGCTCTGGCGAGCCTGAAGCTGCTGCTTCTGTTGCGTGATTTGCTTTTGTTTATCGGCGAGTGCTTTTGCTTGAAGATTGCCAGCATCCATATCAAATGGTTAGAGCGCAGCATTCATAATGCTGATGTCGCAGGTTCAAATCCCGCTACCACCACCAAAATAAAAACCCACAGTCGCAAGGCTGTGGGTTTTTTCTTGGTGCCATGAATTTGATTTGTTCTAGCGCCACCCCCATCAAACGAGCGCAATCGTTGAGATAGTTCACCCAATACAAAGCTCCTCGATAGTTCCAGCAGTGGGGGATTGAGAGAAAATTTTGAAAGTAAAAATGCGTTTGAAGGATATGGCAAACGTCATATTTTTGGATGATTTTTACCTATTTCAAATAGGATTCAAATCGCTTAAACTGATTTTTCAAATTGCTGCATTCAAGTCACAAGCATTTCAAAAATAACAATTTTTACAGGTGAACGAATTGCCAAATGACGTTTTTCTAAATGGAGTTCCTCATTCTGTTCAAACCAGTGAGTTGACTAAAAACGCAATCAATCCTAGAAATGCTTTCATTGATCATGAAAAAAATGAGCTTGATGACATATCAGCTGATTTCGCAAAGCAAGCGTTTGATCCCGTGAAAGCTCTGCAAATTCAGCCTGCTTCTTCTGAAGCTAAGCAATCAGAGTTGAACTATCCAACCACCAAAGATAGTTTCGCGGCACATGATTCTTTGTCTGTTCCTAAAACACATCTGATTGGCAATATTCAAAAGTTAAGCACTGATCAATCGTCTGAGAGCGAGATGTTTTATGAGTCGCTTCATAAGGTTGAAGACAGAATTCAAAATCTACGCAAGAAGCATCCATCAAAAAACATTCAGCAGATCGAGAGCCACACTCTTCAAGACAATCAGCAGCGCTTAGGTGGCATTGATCGATTTGATGACAACATGCAATCACTGCCACAAAAAACTCTATCTGAAAATAGACAGTTGATACATGAGAAAGTTGTCGGTGATAACTTTCAAAAACTAGCGCCTACTGAAAATAGGCATGACAGCATTCTTTACAAAGAAAAAAAGAACATTCAAGATAATTTGCAGCAGGTTGCTAAGCCGCAGATGCCGCGAGAACAAGGCGAAATGCGCGGAGCTGCTCTAAGTGAAAATAGTGCCGACTTGAATGCGCACCAATCACATAACGACAGCCATTTACGCGCCAAATCAGTTTTGCATACTCCATCGGTTGAAGATGAATTGACTGCTAGGGTTCGCAAGATGAAAGCAGACATTGGCAAGGTCAAACAGAGCTTGACTGAAATTGAAAAAGACAAACCAGAGGCGCAGTAACTAGCCAACGTTCTTTAGGTTCTGCTGATGTCGCAGACTCAAATCCCGCTACTCCACCAAAATAAAAACCCACAGTCGTAAGGCTGTAGGTTTTTTCTTTGGTGTGGCGACTTGCTAATGAGTTCAGCGAAATGCTTGCAAGTACAGATCAATCGAATAAACACCATAGGACACCGCGCATAACAAACTCAAAAACAGCGCGAGCACATACATGTTGAGATTGACCTCGGTGCACTCAAACCTGTGCAGCTGCTGCATCAAAGGTGCAGCGCGAGGGAATTGTTGGCCATTGAAGGTGAATTGCAGTTCGCTCACCGAGAACGTGACCTTGTATTTTTCATACAAGTATTTGGCGTATTCGGGGTTGCTGAGCTGACGTTCTTTGCGCAGGAAAACCTTTCGGTGACGCTGTGTAAAAAGGGAGCTGTGTGCTTGAGTCATTTCGCTTCAAATTCTAGGGCTCACTGCGTGTGCTCACAATGACATTGCTGTCACGTTTTCAGGGAGTGGTAGAGCTACCAGCCATGAATTTATAGCCCTTGATCATCAGGCTGGCAAATGCCAAAACAAGCACCGTACCCAACCAGTCACCCACACCCATGACCAAAGCACTGAACAACCAGTTGTCGGTGATACCTTGCCAAGAAAACCAAATTTGATGCAGCGTTGCGCTAACCACAGCAAACAGCACGGAGAGTTTGAAGAACCCCACAGAGGTTAAACCTGAAAGCTGGGGACTGAGCTTGAGGAAGTGAACCGCGATGTAACGCGATATATAAGGCGCGCCTGCTGAGACCATGGCCGTCACGATGTTGAACAAGTGGTCATCGGGCCTGAACAAGTAGTTGATCAACAGCGATGCAGCGGCAATGCCCAAAGCACCCGTTTCTAGCAACACCAGCACAAACAACAACCGCAAGCCACTTGGTATGTATATCCAATTGGCTCCAGGTGAGAACTCAAACCAATCAAACCAATACAAGTTCAGCTTGAAAGCGTAAAAGTACGCTATCGCACATACAAGCGCTAAAGCTGCTTGTGTGTGGAGGCTGATTCTTTCTTGGGTTTGCATCTCATCTATTCTAATTTCAATAAAAAGACGAGGTATTTAGCTGGTTCAGGGCTGCTGTTGGTGCAGCTGAACCACGGACTTGGACCGCTTGCGAAAGCGGATGTTGAGTATCTCAACGCCCAATGAAAAAGCCATGGCGAAGTAGATATAACCTTTTGGAATGTGGTGGCCCAAGCCCTCGGCCATCAGCACCACACCGACCACCACCAAGAACGTGAGCGCCAGCATTTTGATGGAGGGGTGGTTAGACACAAAGCGGCCAATGCCTTTGGCAAACGCCATCATCAAACCAACAGATGCGACGACAGCCGCAATCATGATGGCCACTTCATCGACCATGCCCACCGCTGTGATGATGGAGTCGAGAGAGAACACCAAGTCAATCACCATGATTTGCAAAATGACCGATGCCATGGTGGCCTTTGCAGCACTGCCGCCATGTTCTTCTTCACCTTCGAGCGATTGGTGAATCTCACCCGTGCTTTTCCAAATTAGGAACAAGCCGCCCAAAATCAAAATCAAGTCGCGGCCAGAGATGTCTTGACCAAAAATGGTGAACAACGGCTCGACCAAGCCCACGATGACCGATAGCAACAACAGCAAACCAATGCGCATGAACATGGCCATGAACAGGCCAATCCGGCGCGCAAACTCACGCCTTTCGGGTGGAAGCTTGTCTACCAGAATGGAGATGAAGATGATATTGTCAATACCCAGCACCAGCTCTAGCGCGGTGAGGGTTGCAAAGGCTATCCACATTTGTGGATCGGTCAGCAGTTCCATGCGGTACTTTCTTATTCAGATTGGTTCATGGTAACGAGCGCATAAAAGTCCACAAACTGTGGGCTTATATGCGTAGGGCGTGTTTATTGGTGTTTGAATGCTGCGGGGCGTTTGTTGACAAACGCATCCATACCTTCTTTTTGGTCTGCGGTGGCAAACAAGGCGTGGAACATACGGCGTTCAAACATCACGCCATCAGACAGTGTGCCTTCAAAGGCGCGGTTCACCGACTCTTTGGCTGCCATGGCGGCGATTTGTGAATAGCCACAAATCATCAGGGCTGCACCCAAGGTCTCTTCCATCAGTTTGTCCAGTGGCACCACACGGCTGACCAAGCCTGAACGCTCTGCTTCGGTCGCGTCCATCATGCGACCTGTCAAAGCCAAGTCCATGGCTTTGGATTTACCGACGGCGCGTGGCAAACGTTGCGTGCCGCCCGCGCCTGGAATAACACCGAGTTTGATTTCGGGTTGGCCAAACTTGGCGTTGTCAGCGGCGATGATGAAGTCGCACATCATGGCCAGTTCGCAACCACCTCCTAAGGCAAAGCCGCTGACTGCAGCGATAACGGGTTTGCGAATGCTGCGGATGGTTTCCCAGTCGCGGGTGATGTAGTCGTTCTTGTACACATCGGCAAAGCTGTAGGTGGCCATCGCACCAATGTCAGCGCCTGCGGCAAATGCTTTTTCGCTGCCGGTGATGACCATGCAGCCAATGGCTTCGTTGGCATCAAAGTCTTTGAGCGCTTGGCCCAGTTCAATCATCAAGCCTGCGTTGAGCGCATTGAGCTGCTTAGGACGGTTGAGGGTGATGACGCCCACTTTGTCGGCTTCGGTGTGGACGGTGATGAATTCGTAGCTCATGCGGATGCTCCCAAAAATGTGAAGATGTTTTTTAAAGACTATAGGCCCAACCAACGCGCTACCAGCTTGGGGTTGTCCAGCACGAGACGCCAAGTGCTGTTGGCATGTGGCTCGGGTAACGTGAGGTTCAGGCGCAGCAGTTGACGGTCGCGGCTGATGAGGGCAGTTACTTTTTTGGCTGTGCCTGCGTACAGCAATAAGTCGTCGAGCTTTTTGAGTCGCCACGCAGAAGTTGCTTTGCCTGGCACCTCCAAGCCCAGCCACTCATCGCCCGGCGCAAAGCCTGCTTTGTGCGCCGCACCGCCGTTGAGCACGGTTTTGATTTGCACGCTGTGGTCTTCTGCCACGCGCAGGCCCAACCGCTGGGCCAGTTGTGCGGGGTCGTGCTGCACGTTTACGCCGTGGTGGGCCAGTAGTTTTTCCAGTGGTAAGTCCCGTGTGCCATGCACCCACGCTTTGAATTCAGCAGCCCAAGAACGGCCTGTGAGTTCTTTGAGCACGGCCAACACGTCAGCTTCAAGCATGGGGCCATCGTTATTTCTGGCGCAGCAACGTGCCCACAAGGCCCGCATCACATCGTCCAGCGACACGCTGTGGTTTTTCACGCCGTGCTGTCGCAGCGTCAGGTCAAGGCACAAGGCTACCAGTGCGCCCTTGGTGTAATAGCTCACGGTCAGGTTGGGGCTGTTGGCGTCTTGGCGGTAGTACTTGGTCCACGCTTCAAAGCTCGACTGCGCCACGCTGTGCACCTCACGGCCTGGTGTTTGTAGCACTTGGTTGATGGTTTTGTTGAGCAGCTTCAGGTATTGCGCATCATCAATCAGCCCTGCGCGGCGCAGCAGCAAATCGTCGTAGTAGCTGGTGAAGCCTTCGAAGAACCACAACAGCTCGGTGTAGTTTTCTTGGGTGTAGTCGTAACGCGCAAACTCGGCAGGGCGCAAACGCTTGACGTTCCACGTATGAAAATACTCGTGGCTGATCAGGCCCAGCAGCGTGGTGTAGCCATCGCTTTGTTTGGCGTCTTTGGCAGAGCCATCGTTGCTGTTATGGCGCGGCAAGTCGGCACGGTTACAAATGAGTGCGGTGGAGTTGCGATGCTCTAAGCCCCCATAGCCATCGGCCACGGCATTGAGCATGAACACATAGTTTTTGTGCGGCGCAGCAGAGTGCTTTTTGCCATGCCAAAAACGGATGGCGGTTTCGCAAATCTTTTGGCTGTCGCGCAGCAGGCGCTCGCCGTCAAATGTTGGTGTGGCTCCAGCCACCACAAATCGGTGCTCGATGCCGCAGGCCTTGAAGCTACCGCTCCAATACGTACCCATCTCTACAGGACAGTCCACCAGTTCGTCGTAGTCGGTGGCCTCATAAGTGCCAAAGCCTTGACGGTCTGTTTTGATGGGGGCGAGGCCGGTGGCCACTTGCCACTTTGACGCTGCGCCACTTGCATTGAATGATTCAGCGACGAGTTCGAGTTGATGCGGCACATCCGCCAAACCTTCAACTTGCAAACACAAGCTCGCGCCATTAAAAAAGCCACGCTGTGTGGTGAGCCACGCAGTGCGTACTGAGTCGTCGTGCGCATGCACTTGGTAGTGCAGAGTGAGTGGTGTGCCCGCTTCGCAGTCCACCGTCCAAGTGGCTTTGTCTAGCTGCTGAACAGCCACGGCGCGTTGGCCTTGGCGGGCGCTGATGCCTGTGATTTGCTTGGCAAACTCGCGCACCATGTAGCTGCCGGCAATCCATACGGGCAGCGTTACGAGTTGATTTGCTGCGGGCTGCTCAATGGTGAGCGTCACGCCATATAGATGGGCGTGTAGGTCTGCTGCTTCAACCTTGTAGTGCACGGCGGGTGCATCACTGGGCAGACGGGAAGGTATGCGGGGTGTGTTGCTCTTTGCCATACATGTCGTCCAGTTAGGTGGCGGCTGCGCCCAACAAACAAGCCAAGGTGGACACCACGGTTAAGCGAAAGCGCATGGTCATCCAATCGCGCAGGCCTGCTTCGGGCCATGTTTTACGGTCTACCAAATAGCAGGCCACCAAGAGCATCGCCAACAAAGGCAAGCCTGCATAGGCGGGCATGATGACTGCCACCCAAGCCACCAAGGAGGGAACCACGCCCCACACCATGTGCAGCTTGCGTTGTGGCGCGTTGTGGCGCAGGCCAATGCCCCAATGGATGCCGCCTAAAAATGCAGCGATGGTTGCGCCATAAGCGCTGAGTGCGATGGCCACAAACGGATGCGCTTCAGGCGTCACGATCCACATGAAAAAGGAAAGCACCACAAAAGGTATGAGGCCTGCATAGCCCAAGCGTTCAATCAGCTGGCCAGCATCGCTGTCGGGGGTGATGGGGGAGTGAACCATGTCGAACTCGTTTCTTTTTTTGATTGGGCTTGATTACTTGCTGGCTTCAGCCAACAGGCGTTCAATCTTTGCGCTGTCAATCGCACCCGGCACACGCGTGCCGTCTTGTGACACCAGCGTGGGTGTGCCGGTGATTTTGTATTTGCGTGCGAACTCTAAGTTGCGGTCAATCGCGGCGGTGTTGCACTGCGCGGCGGGCGCTGGCGTGTCTTTTTGCATCAGGTTCACCCATGTGGTGGCTGGATCTTTGGCGCACCACACATTGCGTGATTTCTCGACCGAGCCAGGGCCCAAGACGGGCAACAAGAACAAGTACACCGTCACGTTGTCGACCTTGGCCAAGTCGCGCTCAAAGCGTTTGCAGTAGCCGCAGTTGGGGTCTTCAAAGACGGCGAGCTTGCGCTTGCCATTGCCGTGCACGATGGTGATGGCATCTTTCAAAGGCAAGGCGTTGAAGTCAATCGCGCTCAGTTTGGCTTCGCGTTCTTCGGTGATGTTGCGCTTGCTCTTGGTGTCAATCAAGTTGCCTTGAATGATGAGGAAGTTGCCAGCTGCGTCGCTGTAGTAAATCTCGTTGGTGCTCAGGCGCAGTTCGTAAATACCAGCCAAAGGTGTGGGCGTGATTTCTTCAATCTTGGGAATTTGCGGAATGCGTTCGCTCAGGTTTTTGCGAATGGTGGCTTCGTGGCCTTGAGCCATGGCGTTGGAAAAGCTGAGTGCCATCAGCGCAGCGGCGGCAAATGAGCGGAAAGTGTGTTGCATTTGGAGAGCGTTTTAAAAAATAGGTCAGGCCAAAAGATGGTCAGTAGGTGCTCAGTGTGCTTAAAGGGGTTCAGCGCATCGCCTGCTGCATGGCCCAAGCCTTCACAGGTGCAAGGCTGTTGAACCCATTCATGCCCCAGTTGCGCATCGCTTGCACGCCGGTGTTGGGGTGAGCAAAGAGACGTTGCAAGCCATCGCATGCAGCCCAAGTGGGCACCATGTCGGCTTTGCGGGCGCGCTCGTAGCGGCGCATGAAGTAGCGGTCGCCCACGCTGCGCCAGTAGTCTTTGGCCTCGCGGGCTTTGAGCACATTTGCCAATTCGGCCACATCGGCCAAGCCGAGGTTGAGGCCAAGGCCTGCAAGGGGGTGAATGTTGTGCGCTGCATCGCCCGCCAGTGCCCATGCGCTGCCGTCGGCAAAGTTGCCGGTCCAGCGATCGGCGTGGGCCAGTTGCAGCGGCCACATGGCGCGTTCGCTGGTCAGCTCAATTTGGCCCAGCACGCCGTTGCTGGCGTTTTCAAGCGCATTGCCAAAGGCTGGGGCGCTCAAGGCCAGCATCTCTTTGGCACGTTCGGGCGGTAGCGACCACACCAAGCTGGCGGTGTCACCCTGTGCGCCGCCCAAGGGCAGTAGCGCCAAAATTTCTAAGCCTTGGCCACCGTGGTGAAACCACTGTAGCGCTTGCTGGCGGTGCGGTGTGCTGCAACGCACACGGGCGGCCACGGCGTGTTGCTGATAGGGCAGCACTTCAAAGTTCACGCCCAGCTCATCGCGGGTGGCGCTGGCGCGGCCTTCGCACACCACCGTCAAAGCGGCTGGTTCGGGGGCGGAGAGGGGGGTAATTTCAGCTTGGTAACGCACGGCATTGGCCAGTTGGGCTTCGAGCACGGGCACGTCCACAATCCAAGTCAGGCCTTCGGGCGTGGGGCTTTCAAAGTGGGTAAAGCCGCCATCGTCGCCCCACACGCGCATGTGTTGCACGGGCGTGGCGTGCAAGGCGTCGGGCCAGCAGCGAAGTTCTGAAAGCAAGCCGCGAGAAGCGCCGTTGAGTGAGTAAGCCCTAACGTCCTGAGATGTTTTTGGGGCCGAGGTGACCAAGCCCACGCGCAGTTTTTGGCGTGCGAGCAACAAGGCCAAGGTGCGTCCCACCATACCATCGCCGCGAATACAAACGTCCAGTTTTTGAGCCATGCAGAGATTGTAGGAGGGCGGCAAAGGCCTTATTTGGCTAGCGGCACTTGTGGCACTCGGGGCACGATCAGTGCTGGTACTGTGGCTGGCTCGGGTGGCACAGGTCGTGTCACTTCCCTCAAGATGCCGCCACTTTGCACGCTGCCTGTGCTGCTGCCATCACCACGTACACGCGCTTCGCAGGCCTCGCGGTCGTCACCCTTGAACACGCGGCAGCGTTTGAATTGGTTTTTTTCAAACAAGTTGGCCGTGGTGTCACTGAGCAAGTTGCGTTTGGCTTCTGCCAGTGCGTTGCGAGCCTCTAGGCGGCAAGCGGCTAGGTCTTGCGTGGCTTTCTGGGCTTCGCATTCGGTCAAGTCTTGTTGGTAGCGGACTGTGAGCTCGTCTTGCGGCTGGGCTGGTGTTTGCGCCTGTGCATGCAGGCAAAAGCTGGCGCAAAGCAATGCTTGGGCAGCGAATAAGGCGGGGCGAAAAACGGTTGAGTCAGTGCGGTTCATCTGTGGTTCCTAGGCGAGCAACCCGCCTCATTACAATCTACACCAGTTACAAGGATATTTTTATGAGTTTGAAATGCGGCATCGTGGGTTTGCCCAACGTTGGCAAATCCACCCTGTTCAACGCCCTG
>JACCDT010978120.1_pt1 | contig 26766 bp, 21 predicted proteins | sample 7446291 | NCBI WGS metagenome assembly JACCDT01 (sample SAMN15323446, study PRJNA562643) | freshwater metagenome | isolation source: river surface water | place: USA:Blue River Watershed | collected 2017-08-17 | reverse complement strand
CGGTGGTGGTGCCGGTGGTGGTGCCGGTGGTGGTGCCGGTGGTGGTGCCGGTGGTGGTGCCGGTGGTGGTGCCGGTGGTGGTGCCCGTGGTGGTGCCCGTGGTGGTGCCCGTGGTGGTGCCCGTCGCGGGACCCGTCGTCGTAGTCGTACCGGTCGTGGTGGTCGTGGTCGTTGAACCAGTCGTCGTCGATGGCGACGTGCTGACGGTCGTGGTCTGGGTCGAGCCGTCGGCGAGCTTGGTGGTCGCTGTCGCCGACGTCAGGTTGCCGCTGGAATCGATCGCGTACTGAGCAGAGCCAGTGCCACCACCGCAGGCCGCGAGAAGAACTGACACACTGGTCGCTGCCGACAGCGACAGTGCGCGGATTGCTTTGTTGTTGAATGACACGTTGATCATCAAGAATTTCTCCCTCTGGTTGTGTTGATCTCAAGCGAGATCGCTTGCAAATGCTTGTGTCAGAGCATTGCTTTGAGAGAAGAGTTCCAGCTGGAAAGCAAAAATATTTTCGTGTGGAAAAATTATTGACGAAGCCTTATCGCCAACCATGGTTTGCCATCGGGGCATTCCAATGAATGTCAGTCATCGCGATGCAAGACCGCCGCTGCGGTCGAACGCAGCGATCAGCAAGGCATCGACAGCATAGGGACGCGCAGGGACGGAAAGGAACGCGTGCAGCTGGCCGACGGGAATGGTCAGCCGATGCCGAGGACGATAGTGCGTGTATTGAAGGAAGTCAGGCGGCCGCCCGGGTGAATGCAGCGAGGTCTGCCAGCGGTAGTGTCGCGTCACATCGAAGCTGGTCACGCAGATGATCGGCCAGCCGCAAGGCCAGTGCCGTGATCGTAATGGTCGGGAAGTTCGCGCCTGCCGTCGGGAAGACTGAGCTGCCGGCGATATAGAAGTTGCTCATGCCGTGCACGCGGCAATCGGCATTCACGACACCCCTGCGTTCATCCGCATGCATGCGTGTGGTGCCCATATGGTGCCAGGTCCCTTCGCGCTCCCAGGTTTCGGGCCAGCCTTCGGCAAACATCGAGGGTCCGGTATCGACTTCCGCCACGCCGGCCATTTGCAATTCTTGCGCGACCAGCGCCAGCGTGCGGTCAGCCGTGTGGCGCGACAGGGGATCGATGCGCCAGTCGACCTCGACACGCGGCAGGCCCAGCGCATCGCGCTTCGTTGCCGACAGGGTGACGCGGCTATCGGGATTGGGCGCCGGCTCGACAATCACCTGGAAGCTGACGCCGCGGATCAGGAAGCGCGGATGGCAGAGCCGCGTAAAACCATACAGGAAGGTATTGACCGGGTCACCCAGCATCGTGCGCACTTCATCGCGCCAATACCAGCCGGGCTGCTCCTTGTGCAGCAGCGCCTGCTTGCAGCGGAACAGGGACTTCGCCGCTGCGCTGCCCTCGCCCGGGAATTCGGAGCTGAAGCACAGGCGCGCATTGAGCACGCGCTCGCTGGCCATGGCCTCGGGCGTCAGCGCGAGCTGCGCGGCGATGTGCTGCCCATGCGCCTTCACTGCGTGGCTCAGGTAGTTGTACTTGATGTCGTACAGCTTGTTGCGTGACCATCCGGCTGAAAAGCGAACGCTCCCCGCCTGCATGCGCGGATGGTCCATGAAATAGCGCCCGACCAGATCGTGCCAATTGCCGATGCCGCAGCCCGCCTGCTGGTTCGAGGCCAGCAGCAGCCGCGCATTCTCGATGCCGCCGGTGGCCAGCACGAACAGGCGCGCCGCCACCGTCATCGACTTGCCATCCAGGGTTTGCACGCGGACCTGGCTGATGCGCGTGCAGCTGCGGTCGGGCAGCAGCGCCGTCACATTGGCATGCAGGAAGATGCGCACGTGCGATGCACGCTGCAGCGCCTTGCGGTAATGACGTCCGAAGCGTACCGGCGGACTGAATTGCGACACGGTATCGCGCACGCGTCCACTGGCCAGCGGTATGCGCCGCACGTCATCGCGCGCGATGGCCTGCTCCCAGAATGCCGGGTCGAAGTTCGACGGCCCCAGTTGCAGGACCGCGTGCGCGCGTTCGTAATACGGCAGCAAATGCTCGAGTCCGAACGGCCATCCGCTGTGCGGCACCCAGTCCCGGCACTCGAAGTCCCAAGGATCGAGCGGACGGCTCCAGCCGCCCCAGCAATTGCTGCTGCCGCCGAGGAAGCGCGCGCGGCAGCCGTCGGAAAATTCATACGGCATCCCTGTCGCTTCACCACGGCACAGGTCGCGCGTCGCATCGTCGGGCTCGAAACCGCCGCTCTCCAGTACGCAGGTGTCGATGCCATGGCCTTCGAATTCGCGCGCAATCGTCAGGCCGGCAACGCCCCCGCCGATGATGCAGGCCGTGACGACCAACGCGCGTCCGTCGTTGACCTGGCGTGTGTCAATGAACACGGGAGGGATCCCCGGCCTGACGCGCGGTGCGAATCTGCCGCGCCTGACGCTGCTCCCTCAGCAACGCCCTCAGTCCCAGCCACTGCTGGCGCAGGAACAGGATCGGATGCCTGCATGCGGCCACCCGGCTGCGCCACAGCAGCGCATGTTCCAGTACCCGGCGCTGCCCGCCCAGCCTCACCTTGTAGTCATACCAGCCCCACAGGAAATGAAAGCGATGCCTGCGCTGAGCGATCGCCGCCTCGATGCACAGCACGCAGCACAGGTAGCCCAGCCGCAATTCGTCGAATGCGGGGTCGTGCGCAATCACGTGCATGTACACATCGTTGCCGGCCAGCGTGCACAGCAGGCCTGCCCGCATCCTGCCGTCGACTTCGATGGTGGCCAGCTGACCGCGCTCGCGCATCAGCGTGCAGAGCCTGCGCTCCTCGCGGGCATCCATGCCATAAGTGCGGCCCTTGGCGCGCATGCGAGCCCGGCTCATTTGCAGCACCGCGCGCACCTGCCGCTCGCTGATGTCGGCATCATGAAACAGGCGAAAGCGCAACGACGGCTCGCTGCGCTGGGCGCGACGCAGGCACTGGCGCAGCTTTTCGCGCGTACGCGAGGACAGACTCGCATGCCAGTCATCGATGGTGGACGGAAGCTCGAGCACGAAATCTTCCGAGACGGCAGCGCGCTGCCACGGATGACGCGCAGGCTTGCGGGAATCCGCGCCCTCGCCCTCGGTATCGCCCGCTGCGCCCCCCCGGTCCTGCTCGCAGGGCTCACCATCGCATGGGGGCGAGGTGGCCTGGTGGTCCGCAGCCGTGTCGTTCCAACCGCGCTTCGACGATGGCGGCGGCGATGCCGCAAGCAGGTGCAGTGCATGCAGCTCGATCACGTCCAGCTCGCGGTAGCGTGCAAACAAGGCGTCGGCGAATTGCGTGACCGCGCCTACGGCTTCCGATGCCACTTCATTGAGCACGCGTGCCGTGCGGCCCTGCCGCCGGAACAACCACAGCCCCGCAATGCGGCCATGGCGACGCCATACCCAGGCCTCGATATTACTGGTCAGCGTGCCGTAGATGCGCAGGTGCGGCTCGGTGCAAAAAATGCTCTGACTGTGCTTCTCCAGTGCCGGCCACAGGTAGCCGGGCAAGGGCCAGCGATGGAATTCCGATGACAGGCCGGGGTCAACGGGCTGGCGCACGGGCAAGGCATCGCTCTGCATGCCGGGCTGCCGCTCAAGTCGCTGTAGGTACGGTGCGCTGCGCATCGGTCGTATACCCCAATTGACGTAACTTGCCATAGCCATAGCGGCCGCCATACGCATAACGGCCGGGGCGCGGGATGATGTCGTTGAACAGCACGCCGCGTGCCGACAAGCCGGCGCGCGCCAGCCGCTTCATGGATTCGGCAATCTCGCCGGGCCGGGTGACGCCCGAACGCGTCGCCAGGAAGATGGTGCCGGCGTGCGCACCGATCACCAGGCTGTCGGCCACGGCCAGCAGCGGTGCGGCATCGATCAGCACCACGTCGTAGTGCGGCTCGAGCTCGGCCAGCAGCGCAGCCAGCGACGGCCTCAGCAACAACTCGGACGGGTTCGGCGGCAGCGTGCCGGTCGCGATGAAATCAAGGTGCTCGAGCACGCTGTGCCGCACCAGCCCGGCCGGTGGCGCGCCGGCCAGGATGTCAGACAGTCCACCGCCACGCGCTGCATGGAAGTAGCGGTGCAGCTGGCCGTCGCGCAAGTCGCCGTCGATCAGCAGGACGCGCCGTCCACTGGCGGCGATGATCGATGCCAGGTTGACCGATACGAAGGACTTGCCCATGCCCTCGGTTGGCCCCGTGATCAGCACCACGCGGTTGCTCGCATGCGTGAGGCAGACTTGCAGCGCGGTGCGGAAGTTGCGCAAGCCTTCGACGGCAATATCCATGCTCGATACGCGCGCCAGCAGCGGCAAGCGCGTCGGGTCGCGCGTGCTCGCGGCCAGCGTCTGCTGCATCGTGCTGTGCGGGATGCTGGCATACACCGGCAGGCCGAAGCCACGCTCGATGTCTTCCGGGTCATCGATGGCCGTCTGCAGCGAGCGGCGCAGGAAGGCGGCGAGCACGCCGATGAAAAGGCCTGCGAATGCCGAGGCGGCGATGATGCGCGGCCGGTTCGGCGTGACCGGCGCGTCCGGCTTTTCCGGAGCATCGACCAGCCGCACATTGCTGGTCTTGCCGACCGTGATCAGTTGCAGTTGCTGCGCCGACGACAGCAAGGCACCATACAGTTCGTTGTTGACCTTCACGTCGCGCGCAAGCTTGACCATCTCCTGCTCGAGTACCGGAAGTTCGCGCAGCTGCCCTGCCGCTTCGCGCAGCTCGCGGTTCACGTCGCGCAGCTGGTCATCGACCGCAATCACGGCGGGATGGTTGCTGGTGTAGCGCGACAGCAGCTCCAGCCGCTTTTGCTCGAGCTCGACTTTGCGCGTACGCACCGCCGCCGATCGCTGCAAATTGATCTTGCCCTCTTCGCCGATATCGACGGTGCCATGCAAATTGCGGAACTGGTTGTAGCGCGCCTCGGCCTGCTCGAGCTGTTGCTTCAGTTCCGGCAGGCGCTGGTTCAGCCAGGCCAGCGACTTGTCGGCCTCCTCGGTGCGGCGCGCGCTGTTCTGCGCCATGTACTCCTGCCCTATGCCGGACAGCAGCTGGTAGACGCCGTCGGCGCTTGCGCCTTTCATCGTGGCCAGGACCACGCCGGATTGCTTGCCGACCTCGGCCACATCGAGCGACTTCTGCACCGCTTCAATCGCCGACAAGCGGGAGCTGCGCACCAGCGTGAAGCGCGTACCCGCCACCGCGCGCAAGGTGTCGACCTTCAGCAGCACCGGACCGAAGCGGGTCGGCTCGTGGCGCTGCGCGCCGACGCTACCCTCGAACCACAGGCCGGACTCGGGCTCGGCCACCATGTAACGACCGTCGCGCATCGCCGTCAGCGTGAACTCGCGGTTTTCCAGCATCTCGGGCACGCTGAATTCGTCGACGACGATGCGCTCGTCGCCCCAGGCATAGCCACCCAGCCCCTGCAGCGCCGGCCACCACGCGACCAGGCCACCGGAGGCGACCCAGCCGCCCAGCAAAGGCAAGCGCTGTGGCCGCGCGTCGATGTACAGCTTCAGCCGGTCGATCGCCCGCGCCACGACCAATCGTGAACGCAGCAGCTCGACCTCGGCGGTAGCAGGGGTCTTGTAGTCGAACATTGATCCTGCTTCGCCGAGGATGTTCTTGGGCTCGCGTTGCCCCTTCTCTTCCACGTGCACCATCAGGCTCGCTTCGTACACGGGCTTGGCAAAGCCTGCATACAGGATGCCGGCAACCAGCACCGCCAGCGCGACCCAGACCACCAGCCAGCGATGCTCGGACAGCGTCTGTACGTAATCGCGCAAGTCGGATTCGCCCCCCTCCGACAGGAAGACGGGCGGATCCGTCTGGTAGGCGAGCTGCGGTGGCGAGTTGGAATTCAAAGCCGGGGATCCTCGTCAGGAGGTCAGGACAAGGCAGGCGACGACAGCACCGATCGCCTGTCCGGTTGGGAAAGCCATGCCGGCAGCCTTGCCTGCACCGCACGACAGATGGCCGCATAGCTCCGCTCGAAGGCGACCCGCTGCTGGCCGTGCGGGTCGGGGATGTCGGTGCCACAGGGTTCGCCCAGGCGGGCAATTTTTTTCGCATAGCCCGGATACCGCTGCTTCAGCCAGGCAGCCTGCCCGGCTTCCATCGTGTACACATGCGCGGCCTCGGCCAGCATCCAACTCGCCAGCCGGCGCGAGCGATGTGCGCCGATGTCGATGCCAGCCTCGCGCATCAGCGCAACGGCCAGCGGATCGGCCGGCGCGCCATCCGTTGCGCACAGCCCGGAAGAAAAAAGCCCTTGCGACGGCAGCAATGTCCTCATCAATCCTTCAGCCATCGGGCTGCGACAGAGGTTGCCGGCGCAGAGCAAGAGGATGGGGTTGTGCACGCGGGTCGCGGGGTCAGTGATTGGGCGTCGTCGCAATGACGGCCGTGGGCAGCGCGCCCGGGATCATCGCGCTGATCGTGCGGTTCCAGTTGGTCAGCGGCGTGGCCGCGACATAGACCACATCCTTGGGATTGAGCTCGAAACCTTCGGCCATCGCCAGCGCCCCCGGCGCATTCGCATCGAGCTGATAGACGAAAGACTGGTCCTGCGTGCGGCGCACGACATAGACCTGGCGCGCATCGCCGGTGACGGGGTTGATGCCGCCGGCCTCGCCCAGGGCTTCGTTCAGTGTCAGTCGGCCGTTGCGCATGGCCAGCGCGCGCGGCGCGGTGACCTCGCCCGAGATGAAGATCTTGCTTTCCTCGCGCGATGGCACCCGCACCACATCGCCGTGCGCGAGGATGACGGACGAAGGATTGACGCCACGTTGCACCAGCTGCGGCAAATTGACCTGGTAGGTGCGTCCGTCGCGGCTGACCATGATGCGGCTCTGGTCGGCCGCCGGGTTCATGCCGCCGGCGCGGTTGATCGCTTCGGTCAGCGTCATCGCAATGTCATTGATGGGCTGCACACCCGGCGCCTTCACTTCGCCGTCCACATATACGCGTTTGCTGCGGTAGTTGAGCACGCGCAGCGTGAGCCTCGGCTGCTTCAGGTAACGCGCGAGGCGCTGCGTGAGCAAGGCGTGTACTTCGCCACTGGTCATGCCGGCCACCTTCAGTTTGCCCGCATACGGAAAGTCGAGCATGCCGTCCTGGTCGACTTCGAAGCCCGAGCTGGGCTGCATGGGACTGCCGGCAATGCCGGCGCCTGCGCCGCCGGCCACCGGTACGGCCGGCAGCATCGATGCGGACAATTCGGGATGATCCCAGACGACGATCTGCAGCACGTCGCCAGCCTCGACGCGATACGGCTGCGCGGGCAACATCAGTGCACTGATGTCTTCGGACACGCGGCGCTGGCGGGCATCGCGTTCCTGCTGCACCAGTCGGGTCGTGATCAGCTGTATCTCAGGCGGCTTCGCATCGCTGCCATTGGCAAGCACTGCATCATCGACCGGCTTCGCGCGGCCGAATTGCATGCCCGGCGCCATGCTGGTGCATGCCGCCAGTGAAGCCATCAGCACCACCACGGCGATGCTGCCCACACGGGTCGTCCCGGCGATCCTCTCACGCCTGCCGCGCATCACCCCACCTCCACCTGCACGCATCCATCGAGTGGAGGAATGTACGTGGGCGGCCGCGCGCCGCCGTTGATGCGGGTCAGCCTTCCCGCAGGGTCAGCATGGGCGGCCTCGACAAAATATTGCGTAAGCCTGCCCAGCCGCCGGCCAACGCACAGCTGATGCCAACCAGCATGCCGACCAGCCACAGCGATGGCGAAAACGTCCAATCGAATTCAAAAATGTGCCGGGCCAGGCCCCAGCCGACCAGCGATGCGCCGGTGGCGGCAAGCAAGCCGGAACAAGCGCCGACCAGCACGCACTCCAGCCACTGCGCATGCGACAGTTGCATGCGCGTCGCGCCAAGCGCGCGCAACAGGCCGGCTTCATGCATGCGTTCCTGTTGCGACACCAGCATGGCCGCCGCCAGCACCATCACACCAGCCGCGAGTGTGAAGAGGAACAGGAACTCGACCGCGCCCACCACTTGCGCAATCACTTGTTGTACCTGAGCGAGCATGCTGCCGACATCGACGATGGTCAGGTTCGGGTAGTCGCGCATCAGCTGGCTCACCAGTTGCCGGTCCGACGGTGGCAAATGGAAGGCCGTGATCCAGGTGCCAGGCAAGGATTGCGCGGCGGCCGGGTTCAGGATCACGAAGAAATTGACGCGCATCGAGCTCCAGTCGAGCTTGCGCAGGCTGGTGATGGTCGCGTCCACCGGCACGCCGGCGACGTCGAAGCGCAGACGATCGCCGAGCTTCAGTCCCAGCGTCTTGGCGAGCCCCTGCTCGACCGACGCCTCTGCCTGTGCGCCACCACCGAACCACCGTCCTTCGACGATCGAGTTTTGCGGCGGCAGCGCCGCCATCGTCGACAGATTGAATTCGCGCTCGACCAGTCGCTGCGCGCGGTCTTCCGCATACGTCTCGGGGCCGACCGTGCGTCCGTCCACCTGCACCAGCCGGCCACGGATCATCGGGTACAGCGTCGCATCGCGGATGCCGGTCTGCTGCAGCCTTGCCGCGATCGGCTCGCGCTGATCCGGCTGGATGTTGATCATGAAATGATTGGGTGCGTCGGGCGGCGTGGCCTTGTGCCAGGCGGACAGCAAGTCTTCGCGCACCAGCGTCAGCAGCAGCAAGGCCATCAGGCCGAGCGACAGCGCGACGATCTGCAAGGTGCTGGCAGCAGGTCGGCGCCGCAAGGAAGCTTGCGCAAAGCGCCATGCAGCGATACCCGTGCTACCCACGATGGCCTGCAGCGCCGGATTCGGCTTCAGCCATTGCAGCGCGCGCAGCACCAGCCACGCCACCAGCGCGAAACCGCCGAGCGCCAGCAGGAAGCCGCCTGCCGTCAGCAGGCCGAGCTTCATGTCGCGCGCCTGCCAGACCAGCAACAGGATGAAACACGCGAGCGCCAGCAGGTAGCCGCCCAGCGTGAAGGCCCTGGGCGGCAGCTGCTCGCGCCGGATCACGCGATTGTGGGGCACATTGCGCAATTGCAGTATGGGCGGCATCGCAAACCCCAGCAGCAGCAACATTCCGGTCAGCACGCCCTGCAGCGCCGGCAGCGCACCGGGCGGCGGCAGTTCGGTCGTCAGCAAGGATCCCAGCCATTGCAGCAACAGGTAATGCGCACCGAAGCCCAGCGCGGCGCCGATCAAGCCGCCGGCAACGCCGACCAGCACGAACTCGATCACATACAGGCACGTCACTTCGGCTTGCGTCAGTCCGAGGCAGCGCAACATCGCGCAGGCATCGACATGGCGCTGCATGAAACGGCGTGCGGCCATCGCGATCGCCAGCGCCGCCAGCATGGCGGTCAGCAAGCCGACCAGCGACAGGAACTGGCGAGCACGATCGAGCGTCGTGCGCATTTCGGGCCGGCCCGATTCGAGCGACTCGACTTGCACGCCACGCACACCGTGACGCTTGAGCTCGTCATCCAGCCAGCGCTGGTAAGCAGCCATGGCGGCGGCATCGCCGGCCAATTGCGTGCGGTAGGTGACGCGCGCGCCCTTCCCCACGAGTCCGGTGGCGGCGAGTTCCGGCAAGGCGATCATCACGCGCGGCGCGAAATTCATGAAGCCTGCACCACGGTCTTTTTCATTGGCGATGGTGGCCGCGATACGGAAGCTGCGTGCGCCCAGCTGCAGCCGCGCGCCTTCCTGCACGCCGCGCGTCGCGATGAATGCCGGGTCAACCCAGGCGGTACCGATCGCTGGCGCGCCTCGCACCTCACGGCGCCGGCCTGCTTCACTGAGCGCCAACGCACCGCGTAACGGATAGTCGGAAGACACGGCCTTGACCGCCACCAGCCGCGAATCGGCAGCATCGCCGTTGCCGGTCGTGGCCATACTCGGAAAGACCACGGTGTCGGCGATGCGCAGCTGTCGACGTGCGGCCTCGCTACGCCAGGCATCCGGCAAGGGATAGTCGCTGCGCACAATCAGGTCGCCACCAAGCAGTTGCGCGGCATCGCGCTGCAGCGCTGCATCCATGCGATCTACAAAAAAACCGACAGCCGACAGCGCGGCCACGGCGATCGCCAGTGCAAGCACCAGCAGCCTGAGCTCGCCGGCACGCCAGTCACGCTGCGCCATCCGCCACGCATGCAGGATGAGCGCGATGAAGCCCGCCCCGACCCTGTACTCCGCGTTGTCCATGCCATCTCCCGATTCGAGCGACCCGCGCCGCAAGCCGTGCCGGCGGGTACAGCGGGAGATTGTAGGTGAGACGCCGGATTTTCACCGGCGGCGACATCGGTGCGAGTTCAGGCCATCAGGTATCGCATGCGAGTCTCACATCGATGTGCCACGCAAGCCGTCCTGGTGCGTATGTTCGAAATTTTCCTGGCACGGCGCGCAGCGCTCGGCCGAGGGCATCGCTTGCAAACGTTCGAAAGGAATCGGGTAGCCGCAGGAGATGCATTCCCCATAGGTGCCGCTGTCCATCTTCTTGCGCGCGAGCTCAATCGCACGCAATTCGTGCATGTCACGCAAGACCGCCGCATTACCAAGGTCAATGGAAAGGTTGGCGAATGACTGATCGCCCGGGTCCGGCACTTCGCTGGCCAATTGGATGTAGTCATCCTGCAGCGTGACTTCGCGCTTGATGTCATCGCGCAATGCGCGCTCCCGGTCCGCGAGCGCGGCATATAAACGAGTCTTCTGCTGCAAGTTCAGGCTGTCCATGGGGTCCTCTTCCGTTGTCGTGCAATGCGCGCTGGTGCAGATTAATTGTGCGGCCGGGGCCGGTACTGCATTTGAGCTAAGACAAGCGCAACCGTTCGCCGCCCGACCCGCCATTGAATGCTTGATAGATAACATTCCGTTCGAATGGCGTTACAAATTTTTAAACAATGTTTAGCGAATACGCAGAGACTGGCGGCCGGTTGATTTGTCTCAAGCAAGGCACTCTGGACTTCAAGAAGATTCCCGCTAGACTGCCGTTTCTGAAGAATAAGTAAATGCCGACAGCCACCTTCCAGAGCCCCGCAATGAATTCAGACGAGCTTGAACTGTTTGCTGGCGAACCCACCCCGGGCGCGGATGAATTGATGGAAGATTTCGTCCAGGCCTCCGCCCGTAGCGGCAGCAGTCCGCGCGAGCTGTACCTGATGCGCGAGACCATGCACAGCCTGTTGCGCCTCGCACAGTCCGAGCAGATGCTCGAAATCCGCCGCAGTGTCGACAAGCTGTTACCGGCTTCCCTGCGTCCTGCGTGCAAGCGACGCCGCATGCCCCGCGATCCGTCACCGGGCCAGACACAATTCGTGTTCGGCCGGGATGCCTGAAGCCCTTGCCCTCGAGGGCAGCGTGGTTGGTCATTCCTGAATTTATAATTGACGGATGGCAAGGCCACCAAAACGACGAGTTATCACCATTCACGACGAACGCGAGTCCGTGCGCCATGCACGCGGACTGGTCAGCGTCATCGATGACGACCAGGCGATCCGCGAAGCGGTGAGCTCCCTGCTCGGGCTCGAAGGGTATGCGACCGAGACCTTCGAGTCCGCCGCCCAGTTCCTCGACGTGCTGGAACGCGACGAGCCTGTTTTTCCTGGTCCGCAATGCATCCTGCTCGATGTGAAAATGCCGGGATTGACCGGACTCGAGCTGCAGCGACGGCTGATCGAGCAATCCGAAACGGTACCCATCGTCTTCATGAGCGGCGGCAGCGGCGCGCGCGAAGCGGTGCAGGCGCTGAAAAATGGCGCACTGGACTTTCTGGTCAAGCCCTTTGACGAAGAGACACTGCTGGCAGCGATCAGCGAGGCGCTCGACAGGTATCGCGTCAATGCCCGGCACGATGCACAGGATGACGATGCGGCGGCCCGCATCGCCAGCCTCACGGAACGCGAAGTACACATCGCGAAGATGGTGTCCGCCGGGATGCTGAACCGGGACATCGCCGACAAACTCGGTATTGCGGTGCGTACCGTGAAGCTGCATCGCATGCACATGATGCGCAAGCTGGATGTCGCCAACGTTATTGAACTGGCACGCATCGCGGAACGCATCGCCTGACCCCTTCGCCGCAGGCCATCCGGGCCGTCGCCCCCGAGGGAAATTCCCTACATATTTCCTACCATTGATTGCCCCCGGGGACAATTGGAATAATTTCCCGGAGGATATATTGTCGTCACTATGAGCTTGCTCAGCGCCGGAAAAACGTCCAGCGCTGGCGACGCGCTGCAGGTCAGCAGGCGGACTTGTTCGCCACAAGAACAAAGACTGGAGACACGACGTATGGATACGCAGGTCCTTGAAGCAAAATCCCCGACCGCCATCAATGTCGGCATGGTGCGCGAAGGTTCTGGCTCGCTGGCCGAGATCTCGCGCAAATGGCTGGCAGACATCCGCCCGGAAGCTTTCGCCGAATGCCATGAATATCTGTCCGCGGTTCGCCTCGCCCGCCACATGAGCAAGATCGATGTCTGCCGCGCGAGCCAGATCAATGGTGATCCGGCCAGCGGCGTGTCGCTGCCGACGGTTTCCAAGATCGAGAGCGGTGCCTATGGCGAGCCGGGTTTCCGCACTATGGTGCGCCTGGCCCGCGGCTACGGCATTCCGCTCTCCAGTCTCGAGCGCTTTTTCATCTGACCGGGACGCCGCGACCGCCGGTCGTACCGGCGCGATTATCCCGGTACCGAACCGCATCGCTGACTCTTCATCCGCTTCCGACTCATCGCCGGCGTCCATGAGCATAACGACCCCACCCGAAGCTGTCGTCATTGACGGCCTCCGACTGCGACAGGCGCGCGAAGCGCGCAATCTCAGCGTGGCCGAAGTCGCCGCCTTGTGCACGCTGTCGCGCGAGCAGGTGCAGCACATTGAAGACGGCGGCGAACGACCTTTCTATACGCCGGCGCACAAGCTGCTGGCGATCCGCAAATACGCTGCGGCGATGGCCATTCCATATGACGAGATCGTTGCCGGCCCGGGTGCCGACAATACGATGCCGGTGCCTGACAATGCGCCCGCATCGCTGATGGTCCACGGTGAGCACGAAGAAGCCACCGATCTGCGACTGGCCGCCGTCGAGCGCAATGCCGAGATTCGCCGACTGATCCTGATCGGGGTGGTAGCGTCCACCATCCTGCTGGCCTTCTACGCAAAAATGCGCGGCATCCCGGACAGCCCGCCGCTGTCGGCCCCGACCCTGGAGTCGAATCCGACCGCGGATGACAGGCAGATCGGCGCATCCCATGCGGCAACGGACACAGTTTCCGCAGCTGCGCCGGCAACGCGCACTGCAGCATCCCCCGCCGACAAAGTGGCCACTGCCATCGCAGCGGACAAGGGCGCGTCGCCCGCGGCGGCCAAGGCTGTCGATGCAACGACCAAAACCGCCAGTGCAGGTGCTGCACCGGCTGCACCGGCTGCACCGATGTCAACCATGGCGCCGACGGCAGCCGGCGCAGCCGATGCAAATGCCAAGGGACCGGCCGATATGCGCGTCGCCGCCAACGGTGAATCGTGCACCGGCACCCTGGGTGCTGACGTGAAGACCTGGACCCCGACCTACCAGCGCAAGGCCGATACCCGTTTGTTCTTCATCAGCCCGAAAGAGGCCCAGGTCTGCGTACACGATGCCAGTGGCAAGGCGGCGCTGCTGACGCTCAAGGCGCGCACCGGCCTGGCCTACGCCGGCAAACCGCCGTATGTGGTGCAGTCACCGCTACTGTCCGAGATCGACATCTACCTGCAAGGCATGAAGGCGCGCGTGCCGCCGCAGACGCCGGCGCTGCGCTTGCAGGTGACCCCGGTCAGCGCGCCCGACGCCGGCTGAGGCGAGTACCGGCGACCGTTCGTCTTCCCTCGCCGGCTGCCGCCCCGTCCTGATTTCCCATCGTACGCTGCCTTCACCGACTATTGCGGTGCAATAGACGCCGTCCTTTTCCGTTCGCTCCGAAGCGCGCTCTGTCTATACACATGCTCAGCTACGGCATTGCAGCAACGATATTGATTGACTGAACAAGTTGACAAATCGGATCATTGCTCAACGATCAATCGTGCTTTTATAGAAAAAAACCCGCCCCAAATTTCTCGGAACACAATGCAATGCGAGATGCCGCCACAGAGCCGGCACTCGCCCATGCTTCAGTGCAATACCCAAACAGGAGGAGACCATGAAGCAATTCCCGAGGCTGCACGCAGGCCGCGCCCAGCCGACGACCGGCTGGCGCTCGCTGCTGAACCTGCAGGCAGCACTGCCCGCCCCCATCCCCGTATCCCTTGCTGCAGCCCTGCTTGCCTTCGGCCTGTCGGCGCCGGCACAGGCACAGGAGATCAAGGTGGGCATCGTCAGCTTCCTGTCCGGGCAGGCCGCCGACAGCTTTGGCGTGCCGGCCGTCAATGGCGCGAAATCACTCATTGAAGCCTTCAACAATGGCAACGCCCCTGCGCCGTACAACAAGAAGGGATTCGGCGGCCTGAAGATCGTGCCGGTCTATGTCGACGAAAACGGTGGAGCGACCAAACAGGTGCAGGAATTGCGCAACCTGTACGACCGCGAGAACGTCGATGTCGTGGTCGGCTATGTCAGCTCGGGCGACTGCCTCGCGGTGTCGCCGGTGGCCGAAGAAATGAAGAAGCTGCTCGTGCTGTATGACTGCGGCACCCCGCGCATCTTCGAAGAAGCGAAATACAACTACGTGTTCCGCACCGCATCGCACGGCGCGATGGACAACGTGGCTGCCGCGCGCTACCTGAAGGCGCACGGCTCCAAGGTCGAGACCATCAACCTGATCAATCAGGACTATGCATGGGGCCATGACTCGATCAAGGACTTCACGCTGTCGATGGCCAACATCTACCCGAATGCCAAAGTGCAGGCGGACCAGCGGCCGAAGTTTGGCGCGGGCCAATATGGCACCGAGATTTCGCAGCTGATGAGCAAGCCGGCCGACGTGACCCACTCCAGCATGTGGGGCGGCGATCTGCAGGCGATGATCCTGCAAGCCGCGCCGCGCGGCCTGTTCAAGAAATCGCAGGTGGTGCTGACCGCCGCCGACCATGTGCTGGTACCGCTCGGCGACAAGATGCCCGAAGGCGTGATCCTGGGCGCGCGGGGCGCCTACGGCATGCTGGCGCCGAAGTCGGCCCTGAATGACTGGTGGTGGAACCTGTACCAGCAACAATGGGGCGTCTATCCGGTGCAGGCGCCGTACCGGATGGCGCAATCACTGATGGCCCTGAAGCTCGCGGTTGAAAAGGCGATGGCGGCCAATGGCGGCAAGAAGCCGACCACCGAGCAGATCGCCGCCGCCCTCACCGGCCTCGAATGGGACTCGCCCGGCGGCCGCGTGAAGATGGCGCTCGGCGACGGCCATCAGGCGATACAGCCGACCGCAATCGGCCGTACCAAATGGGATGCCGGCAAGAAGCTGGTGGTGATGGAAGACATCCAGCGCTTCGCCGCGGAATGCGTGAACCCGCCGCCGACCATGAAAGCAGAAGACTGGATGAAAGCCGGCTTCCCGGGAGCGAAATGCAACTGAGTACCATCCTGATCGACGGCCTGACCTATGCGTCATGGCTGTTCATCGTGGCCCTCGGGCTGACGCTGGTGTTCGGCGTGCTGAAGATCCTCAATGTCGCGCATGGCAGTTTTTATGCGCTCGGCGCGTATGCGGCGGCCAGCCTCGTGGGCTGGTTCGCCAGCATGAAGTTCGCGCCGGAGTTGTCGATCGTCGCAATGTTGCTGGCAGCGGCGGCGGTGGCCGCGCTGGTCGCGCCACTGTGCGAGCGCGGCTTGCTGCGCGCGTTCTACGGGCGCGATGAAGTACTGCTGGTGCTGGTGACCTTCGCGCTATTCCTGATCCTTGAAGATGCGACCAAGCTGATCTGGGGCGTCAATCCGCTGTACGTGTCCGAGCCCTACATGCTGTTCGGGAATGTGGATATCAGCGAATTGTCCTATGTCGGCTATGACTTCGTGCTGGTGGGCGTCGCCGCCGTGGTGGGCCTGCTGACCTGGTGGTGCCTGAACCGCACGCGCACCGGCAAGATCGTGCTGGCCGTGATCCACAGCGAAGAAGTCGCCGCCAGCATGGGCGTGAACGTGTCACGCGTGTATTCGATGGCCTTCGGCGCCGGCATCTTCCTCGCCGCGCTCGGCGGCGCGCTGACGGCGCCGATGATTTCGGTGCAGCCCGGCGTCTCGGTCGGCGTGATCATCATCTCGTTTGCCGTCGTCATCATCGGCGGCCTCGGCAGCATTCCGGGCGCGGCGATCGGCGCCCTGATCGTCGGCGTCACCCGCTCCGCTGCGGTACACCTGATGCCGTCCGCCGAATTGTTTTCCGTGTACCTGGTCATGGCCGTGGTGCTGATGTTCCGGCCCGAAGGCCTTTTCCAGCGCGCACAGGCAAGGAAAATCTGACATGCGCCACCTGTCCTCCCCACCGCGCATTTTGCTGGCCGGCTTGCTCGCGCTGGCCGTGCTGTTGCTCGCCGGGGCCGCAATGCCGAAATGGCTGCTGTTCCTCGCGACGATGGCCGCGGCCAATGGCCTGGTATCGCTGGGCATCGTGCTGCTGATGCGCAGCGGCGTCGTCTCCTTTGGCCAGGGCCTGGTGTTTGCCATCGGCGGTTATACCGCGGCGCTGGCCTTCGGCAAGCTGGGCATCACCGACGCGCTGCTGCTGGCACTGGCCGGCGGCGCATTGTCAGCCCTGGTGGCCGCACCTTTCGCGTGGCCAATCGCGCGTTACCGCGGCATTTTCTTTGCGATGCTGTCACTGGCGCTGTCGATGGTGCTGTATGGCCTGCTGGTGAAATCCGAAGCGATGGGCGGTTCCGATGGCTTCAATATGGGCCGCCCCACCCTGCTCGGCAGGCAGGCGACGGGTGAACTGTCGGGCCAGCTGATTTATGCGGTCACGGTCGTGCTGGCCACGGTGGCGGCGACGCTGGCGCGCATCTACTGCGCTTCCACCCGCGGCCTGGTTGCACTGGCTGCGCGTGACAATGAAATCCGCGTTGAATACCTCGGCTCCTCGGTGCAAGACCTGATCGCGGGCAATTTCGTGATCGCCGCCTTCCTCGGCGGCATGGGCGGCGCGCTGTCGGTGATGGCGCTCGGCCATGTCGAACCTGAATTCGCCTACTGGACCCGTTCGGGCGACTTCGTGTTCGTCGCCATTCTGTCCGGCCACCACAGCATGCTGGCCGTGTTCGTCGCCTCCACGCTGCTCGAAATCGTGCGCTCGTTCTCGAGCGCCTACTTCCCGAATACCTGGCAACTGGCGCTGGGCATCTTCCTGCTGGCGGTGATCCGCTTCCTGCCGAACGGCATCGGCTCGCTGTGGCTGCGCGCGCGACGCGCCGATCACAGTGATGCGCAAGCTGGCGGTGCACGAACATCCTCAGCCGCAGCTGAAAAAGGAGCCGGCGCATGACGCATTTCGAACTCGCGATCTCCGCGCAAGGCATCAACAAGCGCTTCGGCGCCGTGGTGGCTGCAGCCGACATCTCGCTCGACGTGCCGGTCGGCCAAAAGCTGTCGCTGATTGGCAGTAACGGCGCCGGCAAGACCACCTTCGTGAACATGATCACCGGCTACATCCGACCCGACGAAGGGCAGATACTGCTGCATGGCGAGAACATCGCCGGCCTGCCGCCGCGTGAAATCGCGCAGCGCGGCATCGCGCGCTCGTTCCAGATACCGCAGCTGTACAAGGAACTGACCGTGACCGACAACCTGCTGGTCGCGATCGCATCGCAGGCCGGCAAACTGTCATTCTGGAAGCCGGCCCGCAATGCAGACGCACTGACCCGTGCCGACGAACTGCTGCAACGCTTCGAACTGGCCGCGCATGCGCAGCGCAAGGTGGCCGAACTGCCGGGTGGCGTGCGCAAGCTGCTCGACATCGCGATGGCGCTGACCCGCCAGCCGCGCGTGTTGCTGCTTGATGAACCGACGTCCGGTGTGTCGGCCGATGAAAAATTTCCGATGATGGAAACCGTGATGCGCGCGCTGTCGCATGAAGCGATGACCGTGTTGTTCGTCGAGCATGACATGGACATCGTCGAACGTTTTTCCGATCGCGTGGCGGCCTTCTACAGCGGCCGCATCATCGCCGACGGCCATCCGGACGAGGTGCTGGCGCACCCGGACGTGCAGCGCCATGTGACCGGCGAAATCAGGGAGCCCACCGCCCATGCTTGAGCTCGCTGCCATTGATGTCTCCATCCAGTCGGTGCAAGTACTGCGCGGGCTGTCGCTGTCGGTCCGCGAAGGCAAGATGATCGGCCTGATCGGCCGCAACGGGGCCGGCAAGTCCACCACGCTGCGCGCGATCATGGGCCACCTGCCGTTGACGGCCGGTAGCCTCCGCTTCGAAGGCAAGGACCTGACGCGCATGCCGCGCCACTTGCGCGCGGCGCTCGGCATCGGCTATATGCCCGAAGACCGCGGGCTGGTGCCAGAATTGACGGTGGAAGAAAACATCCTCGTGCCGCTGTGGGCGGCCAAGCTGCGCAATACCGTGCCGCGACTGGAGTTCATCTACGAGGTGCTGCCCGAACTGAAAGCGATGCGCGAGCGCCGTGCGCTGCTCTTGTCGGGCGGCCAGCAGAAGCTGGTGGCATTGGCGCGTGCGCTGTCCATCGGACACAAGCTGCTGCTGCTCGACGAACCCTTTGAAGGCGTCGCGCCGGCACTGTCGGCACGGCTGTCGGAAGTGATCGCCGGCCTGCGCGGCAGCGACCTGTCGGTGGTGATCGCGCAGTCCGACCTCAACCATTCGCGCAACCTGCTCGATGAGGAAATCCTGATCGAGCGCGGCGCCAATGCAAAATGACTGGCTGATACCCCTGCCCAAGCACGACGCTGACATGATCCGCTGGCAAGACCATGTAACGCTCCCCGCAATGCGGGACGAAGCCCATTTCGGACGCCGCCTGCGCTGCTTCGTTGAGCGGCCGCCATCTGTCTACGCCATGCTGTCGCGCATGGCATCACTGGCGCCGGACAGCGAAGCCATCCGTTGCGAAGGTCAGCTCATCACCTATGGGCAGCTGGCCGACGACGTCGATCGCCTCGCGGCCGGCTTTGCTGCCGAAGGCCTGCGTCAGGGTGAGCGCGTGGTGATGTTCCTGTCGAACCGGCCCGAATTCGTCAGCGTGCTGTTCGCGCTGCAAAAGCTGGGCGTGATCGCGGTGCCGGTGGGCGTGCGCGAACAGGGGCCGGGTTTGGCCTGGATCGTCAACCAGTGCGGCGCGGCCGGCATCGTCTACGACGACGCGCTCGAGGACCGCATCCCCGACGCCAGCACCGCGCCCTGTCTGCGTGTGCGCCAGCCTGCCGGCAGCCTGTATGAACTGGCACGCGGCAGCGGCCACGGCGTGCCGATGGCGCGCGTCAGCGAAGATGACTGCGCGTGCATCCTCTACACCTCGGGCACCACCGGCCATCCCAAGGGGGCGATGCTGACCCATCTCAACATCGCGCACTCGGTGGTTCATTACGAAGTCGCATTGAAGCTCACGCATGACGACCGCGCCGCGCTGGCGGTGCCGGCCAGCCACGTGACCGGGCTCATCGCACTGATCGCGGCGATGGTTCACGTCGGCGGCACGTTGGTGATCGTGCCCGACTTCAAGGCACCCGCCTTCGTGCAGCTGCTGGCGGACGAGCGCATCACCTACTCGCTGATGGTGCCGGCGATGTACCAGCTGTGCCTGCTGCAGCCCGCGTTCACCCAGCTCGACCTGTCCGCGTGGCGCGTCGGCGGCTACGGCGGCGCGCCGATGCCGGTGCCCACCGTGCAGGCACTCGCACAGTCCGTGCCGGGACTGATACTGGTGAACTGCTACGGCTCGACCGAAACGACGTCGCCGGCCACCATCATGCCGCTCGGCTTGTCGGCCGTGTATAACGACGCCGTTGGCATCGCCGTGCCCTGTGCCGACATCCGGGTGATGGACGCCGACGGCCAGGAAGTGCCGACCGGCCAGTCCGGTGAATTGTGGATAGGCGGGGCCATGGTGGTGCCCGGCTACTGGGACAACCCGGAAGCGACGGCGCGGGGCTTTGCCGACGGCTGCTGGCGCTCCGGCGACCTGGGCTCGGTCGATGCCGAGGGGCTGGTGCGTATCTTCGACCGCATCAAGGACATGATCAACCGCGGCGGCTTCAAGATCTATTCGGTCGAGGTCGAGAACGTGCTGATGGCGGTGCCCGGCGTGGTCGAAGCCGCCGTTGTCGGCTACCCTTGCCCGGTACTGGGCGAGCGCGTGCATGCCTACCTGTATGCACCGCAGGCCAGCGCTGATGCCGATGCGGTGCGCGCGCACTGTGCACAAAATCTGGCCGACTACAAAGTGCCCGAGCAGGTGGTGTTCGTCGATGCACCGTTGCCGCGCAATGCGAACGGCAAGCTGCTGAAGCGGGCGCTGCGACAGCCAGGGTAAACCGCTTTTCGATCCGCCACGTTGCGACGCGAGGCTGCGATGACCTTCCTGCTGGCGCGCATCAACCACGAAACCAACACCTTCTCGCCGCTGCCGACGCGGCTGGATGATTTCGCGCCGCTGTATGGCGCGGCAGCACTGGCGGACCAGCGCCACGCGCGCACCGCGCTGGGCGCCTTCATTCGCGCGGCGCAAGCCGTGCCGGGCGCAACGCTGCTGACGCCGGTATCGGCCACCGCCAATCCCGGCGGCACGGTCACCGACGACGCCCGCCAGCACCTGTGTCACTGCGTGCTCGATGCCGCCACGCCCGATGTAACGGCCATCCTGCTCGACCTGCACGGCGCCATGGTCAGCGCCAGCGAACCTGACGTCGAAGGCTGGCTGCTGGCCCAACTGCGACGCAAGCTGCCCGACGTACCGATCGCGGTCGCGCTTGACCTGCACGGCAATGTCACGCAACGCATGGTGGACCACGCCGATATCATCGTCGGCTTCAAGACTTATCCGCATGTCGACATGGCCGAGACCGGCGAGCATGCGGCACGCCTGCTGTTCGACCGGATTGCCGGCCGCACGCATCCGGTCACGCGCTGGCGCCAGCTGCCGCTGCTTTCGCACACGCTGCGCAGCGCCAGCGCCGATGGCGCGATGCGGCGCGCCGTCGACGCTGCGCGCGCGGCAGAGCAATGGCCGGGCGTATTGGCGGCCACGGTCATGGCCGGTTTTTCACTGGCCGACATGATGGATGCGGGGATGTCGGTCGTGGTGACTGTCGACGGCGATCCGGCCCTCGCGCAGCAGGTGGCCGACCGCATTGCGCGCCAGGTCTGGGACGAGCGCGAAGGTTTTGTCTACCGCAGCGAACCGACGGCACAATCCGTCGCACGCGCAGCTGCGCTGGCGGAGTTGCCCGGCAGCGGACCGGTGCTGCTGCTCGACCACAGCGACAACGTCATGTCAGGCGGCACCTGCGACACGATGGATGTGCTGCAGGCTGCGCTGGATGCCGGCCTGTCTGGCATCGCCGTCGGGCCGCTGTGCGACCCGCAGGCCGTCGAGGCGCTTTGGGACAGGCAAGCCGGCGAGCAGGCCACGGTCGAGATCGGCAATCGCATCGCGCTCGATGCGCTGGGCATCCGCAAGACGCCGCTCACCTGCCGAGGCCGCGTGCTGGCCCGCAGCGACGGCGCATTCACGGTCACGGGCCCGATTTACACGGGCCAGCGCCTGACGATGGGACGAACGGTGCGGTTCGACATCGGCCCCGCGCAGCTGGTGATCACCGAGCGCCGCACGGAGCCCTATGACCTTGGCGTGTTCCGCTGCGTCGGCATCGAGCCGGTACTGCAAAATTTCCTGCTGCTGAAGTCGCGCATGTACTGCCGCCCGGTGTTCGGGGCGATCGCGCGTGGTCTGGTCGAATGCGATGCGGACCGGGGCGGGCCGACCAGTTCGAATTACGCGCTGTTCCCGTTCCGGCACTTGCGGCGACCACTGTACCCGCTCGATCCGGACACTGTCTTCCTGCCTGAGCGGGAATGAGCGCAGCAATCAGCGCTCGCAGCCTTCACTGAACGCGCTGCGTGGATACAAAGCGGGCCGGCATGATGCCGGTCAACGGCTTGCAGGCGCCAGCGGCAAGGCTTTGCGCCCCGCGTAGCTGGCGTGATTGCCCAGCGCTTCTTCGATGCGCAGCAATTCATTCCACTTCGCCATCCGCTCGGAACGCGCGAAGGAGCCGACCTTCAGCTGCCCGGCGTTCCAGCCTACCGACAGGTGGGAAATCATCACGTCTTCCGTCTCGCCGGAGCGTGCGGACACGATGGTGCCCATGCCGTGACGTTTGGCGGCCCGCAGCGCGGCCAGCGTTTCGCTGATGGTGCCGGCCTGATTGGGCTTGATGAGGACGGCATTGCACGCACGGTCGCTGGCAGCGGCATCGACGCGTGCGGCATGAGTGACGAGGTAGTCGTCGCCGATTACCTGCACGCGATCGCCGACAGCGGCGGTGAACGCGATCATGCCATCGCGGTCGTCTTCAGCGACCGGGTCTTCGATCGACAGGATGGGATAACGCGCAACCCATGCCAGCAGCACCGCGATCCACTCGTCGGTGGTGTAGGTGGTTCCGGCCAGGCCGGGTCGGTACAGACCGTCACGCCCGAATTCGGAGGCGGCGATATCCAGCGAGATCACGACCTCGCCATGGCGATAGCCTGCCTTGTCGATGGAACGCGCCAGCATTTCCAGCGCATGTTCGTTGCTGTCGAAATTGGGCCACCAGCCGCCCTCGTCGGCGACGCCGGCGCGCCGGCCCGCGTCATCCATCAGCTTGCCCGCAGCGCGGTAGACCTCGCCCACCATCGCCAGCGCCTCGTCGATGCCGGACGCCCCCACCGGCATCACCAGCAAATCCTGGATGTCGATGCGGCGCTGTGCATGGGCGCCGCCGCCGAAGATCTGAATTTCCGGCAGCGGCATGCTGACCGGTGCGTCCCCGGAGAGGTAGCGCCACAAGGGCTGGCCGCTGACCTTGGCCGCAGCGTCAAGCACGGCCATCGATGTGGCGATCAATGCATTGCCGCCCAGCCGCGCCTTGTTTGGCGTGCCATCCAGACGGACCAGCAAGTCGTCGATGGCCTGCTGCTGCAGCACATCCATCCCGATCAGTGCCGGCGCGATCTCGCGCGCAATGCCGTCCAGCGCACGCTGCACGCCAAAGCCATCGCAGGCATCCCCACCGTCGCGCAATTCGACCGCTTCATGGCTGCCGGTCGATGCGCCCGCCGGTGCGACGCCACGCCCGCAAATGCCGCCATCCAGCAGCACGTCGACCTCGACGGTTGGCCGCCCGCGCGAATCCCAGATGCGTCGTGCGCGGAGTTGGCGGATCAGTGTTTGCATGGTGCGCGTCTCGTCAGAAGATGGAAAGTGAGGCAGGTTCGGTGGAAAAATGGATGGGCATCCGCGCAAGCAACAGTGTGCGGCCCCCCCCCTTCAGGCAAGCATCGCTTGCCAGTCGCTGCGCATCGCAGCCAGCGTGCAGTCGCGTGCGAGCAGCCAGCGCCGCGCGAATTGCCGCTGCAACGCGCGCTCGGCCTCGCCGAGATATTCGAGCGGCGACTTGCCGTCGACACGCGCCAGCAGGATCGCCGCCAGCAGCCGCGCGATGCGGCCCGCGATCGCATCGCGCGGCTCCCAGCGCACGCCATCCAGATAGGCATCGCAGAACGCATCCCAGGCCGCGAGATAGTGCACGCGGTGCGCCGCTTGCCACAGGCACTTGGACAGCAAGTGGCACAGGCAGAAGGCGGCGTCGAAGGCCGGGTCGCCATACCATGCGCATTCGGCATCGAGGATCACCGGGCCGGCCGGTCCCGCGAGGATGTTTTTCGGGCTGATGTCGCCATGCACCAGCGCCAGCTTGCGCGCAGCCGTATCGGCCGACAGTTGCCGCAGCGCCGGCGCGCAATCCGGATGCGCGAGCGCTGCGGCGCCGAAATACGGATCGAGTCTGAGTTCGAAGAAATTGCGGTCGAAGGCGAAGCGCCTCGCCAGTGCGGGGTTGCCCGCGGTACCGGCATGGATGGCCGCCACCAGGGTCGCCACCTGCTTTGCGGTCGCAAGATCGGCGCAGCCATCGCGCAGCTGCGCCTTCCACACCGGATAATCCTGAGGCGGCAGCCAGCTCATCGCAAAGCAGTAAGTCGCCGGATCCTCGCCCAGCAATTCGGGAACGGCCTGTGGCCAGCGCGCCGACACTTCACGCAGCCAGGCCACCTCGGCGTGACTGCGGTCTTGCGGCGCCAACCATTCGGAAGTCACCTTCAATGCCGGCAGCGCCTGCTTCACGCACAGCGGTCCGCGGCGCGTATCGACGCGTACGATCAATGACGACACGCCGCCGGTCAGGGGCGTGACCGCCGGCGTTTCGCCGGCATCGAGAAGTCCCATCTGCCGCAGGGCGGACAAGACAACGGCAGCCTCATCGGGGGTGCTGTTCGTGCTCACGCTGGAATCGATAGCGGCGCGCAGGCGCCTGAGGTGGATCACCCCCGCACTATACCGGAGCCGGTCATCCCCCCCGTGCGTTTGTGAATGACTTGCGCCGGCGCTGCCCTGCAAGGCGAGCGAAGTCCGTCGTCAGGGACGCTTCAGGCGCACCAGTGTACGCGGCACCGGCTCGAACAATGGCTGCCCCTGCAGCAGCGGCGACAATGCGCTGGCTGGCATCGGACGCGAGATCAGGTAGCCCTGCACTTCATCGGAACCGAACTGGCGCAACCGCTCCAGTTGCTCGGCGGTCTCGACGCCTTCGGCGACGATCACGATCCCCAGCGCCTGGCCGATCGAATGAATAGCGCTGCAGAGTGCGTCACCCTTCAGGTCATCGCCCAGCGTGTGCACGAAGGATTGATCGATTTTCAGCACGTCCACTGCCAGCCGCCGCAAGCGCGACAGCGATGAATGCCCGGTGCCGAAATCGTCGATCTCGATGCGTATGCCCAGATCATGCAGCTTCGCCAGTTCGTCTGCCAGCGCTTCATCGTCGCGGCCGATCGCCGTTTCGGTCAACTCGAGTGCGATGCGATCCGTGGTCAGCCCGTGGCGCGCCAGGCAGTCGGTCAGGTAGTCGCGGAAGCGCTCGCTGCGCACTTGCAGCTCCGAGACATTGAAAGAAACGCGCTGGCAATCCAGCCCCTGGTCCAGCCAGGCGCGTATCTGGCGGCACAGCAGCTCGAACGACCATTCGCCGACTTCGATGATCAGCCCGCGCTCCTCCGCCAGCGGTATGAACTCGGTCGGCAATACCAGGCCGTTTTCCGGATGCTGCCAGCGCAGCAGCGATTCGAGGCCCGTCAACTTGCCCGTGAACGCGTCAACGCGCGGCTGGTAATGCAGTTGCAGCTGATAGGTACCAACCGCCTTCTGCAAATCTTGTTGCAACTGGACGCGTCGCTGCAGTTCGCTCGCATGCTCGGCCGAGAAAATCCGATATTGCGCCTTGCCGGCTGTCTTGGCCGAATACATCGCGATATCCGCATATTGCAGCAGCACCTGCGGGTCCGACGTATGGTCGGGGAAGATGGCGATGCCGACCGAGGCCGTCACCGAGAACGCCCCCCAGGGCGCTGTCTGGTTCAGGCGGTTGATGGCCGACACGACGCGTGCTGCCCGGTCTTCGACATCATGCGTGTTGGCGATGTCCTCGACGACCACGGTGAACTCGTCGCCGCCCAGACGCACCACGGTGTCATACAAGCGCACCGTCGCCTTCAGGCAGGCAGAGACATCCATCAGCACCCGGTCGCCTGTTTCGTGCCCGAGGGTGTCATTGACGATCTTGAAGTTGTCGAGATCGATGAATAGCAAGGCCACTTTGCGCTTTTCCTCGCTGCTGGTGCGCAGGATTGCCGGCAAGTGATCCACCAGCCAGCGTCGGTTGGGCAAGCCCGTCAGCGCATCGGTGACCGCCATGTTTGCCAGCGCTTCCTGCTGGCTGCGCGATTCCGTGACATCGCGCACGATGACGGCAATGCCTGCCTCGGTCTTGACGCCGCGTCGTTGTACCCAGCCCGCCGGTGCCGCGCCGGGCTGCTTGCGGTCATGCCACCCGATTTCGATCTCGTCCTCGACCAGGCCTTCGGACAGGATACGCATGAGGAAGTCATGCATGCGGGCGCGGTCTTCCTCCGGCATCAGTTCGCGCAAGGTGCGACCCAACATGTCACCGCGCTTCAGGTGCGAGCGCCGCGCGGCCTGTTCGTTGCAATCCTCGATCAGGAAATCATTCACGACGCCATGCTCGCCATACAAGGGGCATAACATGTACAGCGCTTCGTGCGAAGCTTCGACCGCTTGCCGGAAAGTCTCCTGGATTGCGCGCAGTTTTGTCCGATTGCGATGACGCCGCCACTGCAGTGAAGCGCCGAGCGCCGTGCACATGCCGAGCAAGGCACTGAGCGCTGTGGCGCCCAGGGTTTCGATGTGATCTTGCGCACGGTGCTGGTCCAGCGCAAGCTGCTCCGGAACGCTGGCCATGGCCACCAGCGGATAGTGATCGACGCGCTGCCAGCCAATGAAATGCGCGCGACCATCCACAAAGGCGGCACCCGGCACAAGCTCTGCGCCACTGCGCACACGATCGGTATGAATCGCTATCGAAACCCTAGACGCTTCTGAGCCTACAATTTGGGCAACGAGGAGGTGTCATGAGTAGCAGTCCGAAGTACACGGAAGAATTCAAAATCGAAGCAGTTCGGCAGGTGACCGAGCG
>JACCDT010371049.1_pt1 | contig 26791 bp, 15 predicted proteins | sample 7446291 | NCBI WGS metagenome assembly JACCDT01 (sample SAMN15323446, study PRJNA562643) | freshwater metagenome | isolation source: river surface water | place: USA:Blue River Watershed | collected 2017-08-17 | reverse complement strand
CCTTTTTCCAGCCCCGCCGCCAGTGCCGGCGCATACGATGGACGGTCGACGCCGCCGCACAGCAGCGTGGCGCCTTCCTTCGGGCCCAGTTCGATGTAGCTGCGCACCTTGTCCAGGTGGCCGGCCGAGATCATCGGGCCGATGATGGTCTTCTCGTCCAGCGGATCGCCGACGGTGATACGGCGTGCGCGCGCTGCGAAACGCTGCGCGAATTCCGCATAGATGCCCTGCTGGACCAGGATGCGGCTGCCGGCGGTGCAGCGCTCGCCATTGTTCGAAAAGATCATGAACAGCGCCGCATCGAGCGCACGGTCGAGGTCGGCATCGTCGAAGATCACGAACGGCGATTTTCCGCCCAGCTCCATGCTGAACTTCTTCAGGCCCGCCGCCTTCACGATGCGGTTGCCGGTGGCCGTCGATCCGGTGAAGCTGATCGCGCGCACGTCCGGATGCGTGACCAGCGGCTCGCCGGCATCAGCCCCGTAACCATGCACGACATTCAGCACGCCGGCCGGTACGCCCGCTTCGAGCGCCAGTTCACCGAGGCGCGCTGCGGTCAGCGGCGACAGCTCGCTCATTTTCAGCACGGCGGTATTGCCGAATGCGAGGCAAGGCGCGACCTTCCAGGTCGCCGTCATGAACGGCACGTTCCACGGGCTGACCAGCGCGCACACGCCGACCGGATGGAACAGCGTGTAGTTCAGATGCGTCGGCGTCGGATAGGTATGACCATCGACGCGCGTGCACATCTCGGCAAAGTAATGAAAGTTGTCGGCCGCGCGCGGCACCAGTTGCTTGCCGGTCTGCGAGATGGTCTGGCCGGAGTCGCAGGTCTCGGTGCGGGAAATTTCCGGCACATGCTTCGTGATCAGTTCACCGAGCTTGCGCATGATCTTGGCGCGCTCAGTGGCAGGCGTTGCAGCCCACGCCGGGAATGCCGCCTTCGCGGCGGCCACGGCCGCATGCACCTCGGCTTCGCCGCCGGCCGCGACGTCGGCCAGCACTTCCTGCGTGGCCGGGTTCACGGTCTCGAAATACGTGGTGCCGGCAACGGCACGGCCATTGATCAGGTGATCGACTTTCACTCTTTGGGCTCCTTGTTAAGCGGTGCTCAGCGGCCGAAGGCATCATCGCCGACGATGCTGTTGACCAGTCGGCCGATTTGGTCGATCTCGGTCACGACTTCATCGCCCTCATTGACATTGACCACGCCGTCCGGCGTGCCGGTCAGGATCACGTCGCCGGCTTGCAGGGTCATGAAGCTGCTCAGGTATTCCATCAGCGCGGGAATGTCGTTGATCATGTTGGCGGTGCTGCCCTGCTGGGTCTGCTGGCCATTGACGAAGGTGCGCAGCGCCAGCGCGTGAGGATCCGGCACGTCTTCTGCATCGACCAGCCAGGGACCGAGCACGGTGCCGCCGTCGCGGTTCTTCACGCGCATGTTCGGCCGGTACCAGTTCTCCAGATAGTCGCGGATCGCGTAGTCGTTGCAGACCGTGTAGCCGGCCACATGCTGCATCGCATCCGCCGCCTTCACTTGGCTGGCGGTACGGCCGATCACGACCGCCAGTTCGCACTCGTAGTGCATGAATGTCACGCCAGCCGGACGGCGCGTCACGCCGCGATGGCCAACCAGACTGCCCGGACCTTTGAGGAAGGCCAGCGGCTCGTCCTTGGTGGTGATGGTCAGCTCCTTCGACAGCTCTTTCACGTGGTCGGCGTAGTTCAGGCCGAGCGCGATGATGGTGCCAACCTCGAACGGCGGCAGCCAGACCACCGCTTCCTCGGCCAGAACGCGGCCATCGGCCAGCTGCACACCTTGTTCGTGCGGCGTTGCGCGGTGGATCGCACCTGCGTAGGCGACTCTTGCCGTCTTCATCGTGCGCCCTCCCCGGCAACATAGCGGTTGGCCAGCGGCGCAAGGCCGTCGATCTCGATGCGCGACTGCTGCCCCGGCTTCACGCGCGGTGCGCCGTGTGCCACGCCCAGCAGCACGACATCGCCCGGCGACAGCGTCATGAAGTCGGTGATATCGGCCAGCAACTGCGCGACGCCGCGGATGCGGTCGCCGGTCGTGGTCTGCTGCACCAGCTGGTCGTCGATGAACACCTGCACGCCCAATGCGTCCGGGTTGGCGATCTGTTCGCGCGGCGTCACGGCCGGGCCCAGGGGGCAAAAGCCGTCGCGCGCCCGGAAGCGCAGCGAGGGGCGATAGAAGCTGTCATGCGGCAGGCACAAGTCAGCGACGGCGAGATAGCCGGCGACATGGTCGAGCGCGGTCTCGACGCTGATGCGGCAGGCAGTACGGGAGATCACGATGCCCATGCTGGCGCCCAGCTCCAGCTCACGCACGCCATCGTCGGCGACCGGCACCACGATCGCCGCGCCATGCGCGGCCAGCGTATTGCGCGGCTTCTGGTACAACACCGGCGCCACCGGGGGCGCCTTGTAGGGCGGCTGGTTGACGGCGTCGCCGAGCGCGTCCAGCGCCGGGCGATGATTCAGCAGCGCGCCATAGACGATGCCCGACAGCGCGAATGGCCGCACCGGCACGGACACGGCCGCTGCAGCACCCTGCGCCGGGACTCCCACAGAACTCCCCATGCACCCTCCGGAATTCACTAGCATGTTAGTAAGAACAGGTGCCCATTCTATTTACTCACATATGAGCAAGTCAATATAATGGAGAAAATTTTTCCCGAAACAAGTGCCTGCAGCCGTCGCCTCCAGAGCCCGTACCGCCCATGCCCAAGAACCCCGTGATCAAGCGCCGCAACCTGCCCCTGCTGATGCTGCAGGCGCGCGAAGCCGTGTTTTCGCGCTTTCGCCCGTTGCTCAATGAAGCCGGCATCACCGAACAGCAATGGCGGGTAATCCGCGCGCTGCTCGAGCAAGGCCCGCTGGAGCCGCGCCAGATCGGCGAGATCTGCTGCCTGACCAGCCCCAGCCTGGCCGGCATCCTGGCGCGCATGGACGACCTCGGGCTGGTGCGGCGCGAACGGCTGCCGCATGACCAGCGACGGGTGCTGGTGTCGGTATCGCCGGCCGGCGAGGCGCTGGCAAAACGACTCGCGCCGCGCGTCGAGGCCGCCTACAAGGCCTTCGAGGCGGCGGTCGGCGCTGAATTCGCTGTCGCGTTGTATGCCTTGCTGGACAAGCTGATCGCGACGCTGGGCACCGAAGGCCCCCCGGAAGACGGCGAACCATGAAGGCCTGAGGAGGCAAGGCGCGACTGCGCGCCGGCCAGAATGCGTTATTCTCACGGCAACGTGCTTGAGCCGGAACGACCCGCTAGACGGACGGCGGTCATGAACACGCAGCACAGGGACGGAGACCCCTGTTTGATCGACACCCACAAAAAGGATATCAACGTGTCTGGAAACGTATCTAGCCCGACCGGCTTGTTCGATGTGACGGAAGCCATCGACCGCCGCTTCTCGCCGCTGCAAAAAATGATGTACGTGCTGGCGGCGCTGGCCATGATCCTCGACGGCTTCGACGGCCAGCTGATCGGCTTCGCGATCCCGTCGATCATGAAGGAATGGGGCGTCACCCGCGAAGCGTTCTCGACCGCCGTCGCATCCGGCCTGTTCGGCATGGCCATCGGCAGCGTGGCTGCCGGTTACATTGCGGACCGCATCGGTCGCCGCCTGCTGCTGGTGGCCAGCGTGTTCCTGTTCGGCGGCGCGACGGTGCTGATCGGCTTTGCACCGGATGTCGGCGCGATCACCGCGATCCGCTTCTTCGCCGGCCTCGGCATTGGCGCCGCGCTGCCGAGCGCATCGACGATGACGGCCGAATACACGCCGAAGCGGCTGCGCACGCTGGCGGTGTCCGCCACCATCATCTGCTACCCGCTGGGCGGCATGCTGGCCGGCCTGTTCGCCGGACAAATGCTGCCGGCGGCCGGCTGGCGTCCGTTGTTCTTCGTCGGTGGCGCGATCCCGATGGTGTATGCCGTCGTGCTGTTCTTCACGCTGGGCGAATCGCCGCGTTACCTGGCCCGCGTGCAGGCACGCTGGGAGGAACTGCGCGCCATCCTCGCGCGGATGGCCATCGAAGTCCCGGCCGGGCTCGGCTTCCATGACGGCCAGCAGGAAGAATCCGGCGAGCAGCGCGCCACTTTCTCGACGCTGTTCTCGGCCGCCTATCTGCGCGACACCGCAGGCATGTGGATCTGCTTCTTCATGACGCTGCTGTCGATTTACAGCGCGTTCTCGTGGCTGCCGACCATGCTGACGGCCGAAGGCCTGTCGCCGAAACTGGCCGGCATGGGCCTGACGGCGTACAACCTCGGTGGCGTGATCGGTGCGATTGCGTGCGCGATCGCGATCAACCGCTATGGCTCGCGCGCGTCGATGATGGTGTTCTGCCTGATGGCCGTTGTCACTGCGTTCGCGCTCAAGGGCGTGGATGTGCGCACCGATACCGACACCTTCCTGCTCGGCTTGGGCGTGCATGGCTTGTTCATGAATGCGGTGCAGACCACCAGCTACGCGCTGTGCGCCCACCTGTATCCGACCTGGATGCGTGCCACGGGCACGGCATCGGCGCTGAGCTTTGGCCGACTTGGCGCGATCCTGAGTTCCTTCGTCGGCGCCAGCGTGATCACGGCCGGTGGCGCGACCGCCTACCTGAACTTGCTGGGTGGCTCGATGATCATCAGCCTGGTGGGACTGGCGCTGATCAAGAACCATATCCCGCGCAACGAGAAAGTGGCTGCCTGAAAGTCGCTGGGTCCCGGCCTTCGCCGGGACGACTTCTCAAGGGCGATCGGCCGTCAAACGTCATTCCGGCGCAAGCCGGGATACCGTGACTTTCTTGAATGTCGCCGAGCAGTCACTGCGGCGAACCGAAAAAAATGCCCGTCGCTGGCTGAAACGACGGGCAAGGGCCAAATCCAGGGCCTGAAATTTATTCCGTCATGGCGGCAGCAACGCCTGCAGTCCGGTTTCGTTGCAAATGTTCCAGAGCCGCTTGAACACCTGCCGCATTTCATCCGGCGTCGCCGCCTTGCCGAAGTCGGCCAGCTGCAATGCCTTGGCTTCCAGCTCGGGACGCGTCAGCGTATTGCCCGGATCCCCTTTCGGTTCATCGACACGCCCATGCAGCACGCGGCCATCGCGTGTGTGCACGGTGACCTTGCCTATCCAGTAGGCCGGATAGGCGCCGTCGACTTCTTCATCCAGCACCATCTTCACGCGCACACGGAAGTCGGCGACGTCCTCATCCTTGTAGTGCGCCTCGAATTCATTGACGCCGGCCGCGCCACGCAACGCAACCATGGCCAGCACGGTGCCCATCGAGAACTTCGCCTGGTGCACGGTCTTCGGGTCCACCACCGGCCCCAGCACGTCGATCGCACCCTGATGCACCTGCGTGATCACTTCCGCGATGTCGGCTGCAGCCAGTCCGTGATCGCGCATCACCTTCTGCAAGGCGTCGGCAGCCGGATGCGTGTGGCGGCAGCTGGCGTGGTACTTGAACGAGGTCTCGATCGTGGCCCAGCGCTCGCCGAGCCGGTCTATCAGGGCCGACGGGTTGGCGGCCTGCGACATGCCGGCGCCCATGCCCTGCTTGCCTTCGAGGATCTGCTTAGCGCCGGTGAAGCCCTTCTCGGCCAGCAGCGCGGCGGTCAGGCCATCGGCAGCGGCCTTGCCGGTATGCAGTTGCTTCGAGTCGGCGGCATCGCGCAGGAATTCCCACAGGCCCGCGGCCTGGGTGCCGGCCGAGCCCATCGCATGCTGCATCTGTTGCGGGTCCAGACCGATCAGGCGCCCCACGGCAATCGCGGAGGCGACCGTGCCGGCAGTGCCGGTGGTGTGGAAAATCTTGTAGTGCGAACGGCCGAGGAATTCGCCGATGCGGATGCCAGCCTCGTAGCCGGCGATGGCAGCCACGATCATGTCGCGGCCCGACAGGCCGCGGTCTTGTGCGACGGCCAGCACGGCCGGGAAGATCACGGCCGCCGGATGGAACACCGAGCCGTTGTGCACATCGTCCTGCTCTGCATAGTGCGAGGCTGCGCCGTTGACCAGTGCCGCAAACAGCGGCGAGGTCTTGCGACGCGAGATCAAGACCTCGGCGCGCCCATTGGCTGGCCCTTGCTCTGCGGCGAAGGCTTCGATCGCCCGCACCGGGTGCCCGGCCTTGCCGGCCAGCGCGGAACCGAACCAGTCGAAGAACAGGTCTTCGGCACGGCGCAGCACCGGCTCGGGAATGTCGTCGTACCGTAGCGTGGACGCGAAGTGCGCCAACTGCATGCCGGGGGCGATGGTGTCTTTCATCATGATCTCCGTCGCGCGCCCGTGTCAGAACGAACGCGGCAGGCCGAGCACATGCTCGGCCACATAGGAAAGGATGAGGTTGGTCGAGATCGGCGCCACCTGGTACAGGCGAGTCTCGCGGAACTTGCGCTCGACGTCGTACTCGGCCGCGAAGCCGAAGCCGCCATGGAACTGCAGGCAAGCGTTGGCGGCTTCCCACGATGCATCGGCGGCCAGCATCTTGGCCATGTTCGCTTCGGCGCCGCAGGGCTTGCCGGCGTCGAACAGTTCACAAGCCTTGTAACGCATCAGGCTCGCCGCCTCGACGTTCACATAGGCTTTCGCGATCGGGAATTGCACGCCCTGGTTCTGGCCGATCGGGCGGCCGAACACCACGCGCTCTTTCACGTACTGCGTGACCTTGTCGATGAACCAGTAGCCGTCACCGATGCATTCGGCCGCGATTAGCGCGCGCTCGGCATTGAGGCCATCGAGGATGTACTTGAAGCCCTTGCCCTCTTCACCGATCAGGTTCTCGGCCGGGATCTCGAGGTTCTCGAAGAACAGTTCATTGGTCTCATGATTGACCATGTTGCGAATCGGCCGGACTTCCATGCCCTTGCCGATCGCTTCGCGCAAGTCGACGATGAAAATCGACATGCCCTCGGATTTCTTGGTCACCTCGGCCAGCGGCGTGGTGCGCGCCAGCAAGATCATCAGGTCCGAGTGCTGGATGCGCGAGATCCAGACCTTTTGCCCGTTGACCACGTAGCGGTCGCCCTTCTTGACGGCCGTGGTCTTGATCTTGGTGGTATCGGTGCCGGTGGTCGGTTCGGTCACGCCCATCGACTGCAGGCGCAGTTCACCACTGGCGATTCTGGGCAGGTACAGCTCTTTCTGGACCTTGGCGCCATGGCGCAGCAGCGTCCCCATGTTGTACATCTGGCCGTGGCAGGCGCCGGAATTGCCGCCGCAACGGTTGATCTCTTCCATGATGACCGATGCTTCGACCAGGCCGAGGCCGGATCCGCCGTACTCGACCGGGATCAGCGCGGCCAGCCAGCCGGCTTCGGTCAGAGCGTTGACAAAGGCTTCGGGATAGCCACGCTGCTCGTCAACCTGACGGAAATAGTCTGCGGGAAATTGGGCGCACAGGTCGCGGATTGCGTCGCGGATGTCCTGGTGCGCTGCTTGGGTAGGTGCCATGGAACAGTGAGACTTCAATGTGATGCACGAAGTCTCACCGAACCCGGCGTCGGGAACAATTCAGAATTTAGGAAGCTGGGGTTAGGGGCGAATTAAGCGCCCCAAGGCCTTGATTTCTCGGCAGAATCAACCAGCCATCCGGCACTGGTCAGACCACTTCGGCAGCGACCATGGCCGCGCCTTCTGACACCAGCAACTCGACCAGTTCACGCGCAAACAGCGGCAGCGCCTGCATGCTGCGGATGCAAATCTGCAGCTTGCGGATGGCCCATTCATCACTGATCTCGACCATCCGGATGCCCATGCTCTTCGCGTGGCGTGACGCCGCGGAGTACGGCACGACACCGATGCCGACGTTGGCGTCGATCATGCGGCAGGCCGCTTCGAAGTTGCCGACCTGGATGCGGATCTTGATCTGGCGGTGCAGCGCATTCGCGGCCTGGGCCAGGAAAGAATGAATGGCGCTGGCTTCGATCATGCCGACGAAGTCATAGGCCAGCGCTTCACTGAATTCGATGCGCTCGCGATTGGCCAGCGGATGGCTCTCTGAGGTCACCAGCACCAGGCGGTCTTCCCGGAACGGCAGCACTTCGAGACCTTCGGTGCGCACATTGCCGGCGACGATGCCGACATCAACCTTGCCTTCGGAGACGGCGCGCACGATGTCATGCGACAGGCGCTCTTTCAGGTCGACGTTGACGTCCGGGTGGGTGGCGAGGAATTTGGGCAACAGCGCCGGCAGGAATTCGGCGATGGCGGTGGTGTTGGCGAAAATACGTACATGGCCGCGCGAGCCCTTCACATATTCGGCGAGGTCGCCGCGCAGGTCGGTCAACTGTTGCAGCACGAGGCGCGCATGGTGCATGAAGGCCTGGCCCGGCGGGGTCAGGGTCACGCCCTGGCTGGTACGGTACAGCAGCTTGACGCCGAGTCCCTCCTCCAGGTTCTTGATGCGGATGGATGCCGCCGGTAACGACATGTGCGAACGCTCGGCACCGCGCGTGAGGCTGTTGGCCTCGGCGATGTTGACGAACAGCTTGATATCGGGAAGATCGAAATGCGCAGCCATGGTAAGGATCTCTTTCGTCAGTTTTTATGGTTATGTCAGGCTGCGGGCGCCTTGTAAGCGCCGCAGCCTTCACCGGTCACCCGCGGGTTGCGGCTGCCTGTCTCAACCAAAGACCGGGAAGGTCGGGAATTGCCCGCCCAGCAAAGTTTTGCTGTCGGCATGTCCGAGCCAGCCCTCGATCATCGTCGCATAGACGCGTCGGAAGTCCGTGGTGAAGCGAAGGTTACCACCTTCATCGAGGTCGGTGAGCGATGGTGCACTGCCGTAATGCCCGCCCTTGACCGGTTTGCCGATGATATACATGTGGTTGGCGGTACCGTGGTCCGTGCCCAGGCTGGTGTTTTCCGCGGCGCGGCGGCCGAATTCGGAAAATACCAAGATGGTAACGTCGTCGGCGCGGCCGATGCGCTCCATGTCCTTCATGAAGCCGGCCACCGCATCCGACACATAGGACAGCAGTCGCTGGTGCTGCTCGGACTGGTGCACATGGGTGTCGAACGCATTGTGGCGGTACGCCGCATAGAACAGGCGCGACGGCAGCCCCGCATTGATCATGGCCGCGATCTTCGGCAGGTCCACCGGGATGATGCCGTAGTCGACCGGGGTCTTGTAGTTGTCCCAGGCGGCGCGCACCAGTTGCGATGCATCACGGGCGCTCCTGGCGATCTCGTCCAGGTATTTCTGCGACGGTGTCGATGCCTTGCCGTCGGCGCCCATATCAAGCAGCGCGCGGCTCTGCAGCAGGCCCTTGCGCGCAAAGCGCTCCGGGTCGTCGAACACGACCGGCACATGGCGCTCGGCGGTGACGGCCAGCGACTGGCGCTCGTCGATGTTGACCAGGAAGTTCGGCGTCAGCTGCGGGTCGATCGCATCGGCCACGCGGCCCAGCCAGCCATAGGGCTCGCCGCCATTGGGCACGCCGGTGTGCCAGTAGGCCATTGACGTGAAGTGCGAGAACGACGGCTGCTCATAGCCGCAACCGTGGATGATGGCCATGCGGCCATCCTTGTACAGCTTCTCGAAGCCGCTCATGCTGCTGTTGAAGCCGTAGTGGTCGTCGATCTTGCGCACCTTGTCGGCCCGGATGCCGATGCGCGGGCGCAGCTTGTAATAAGCGTCGTCGGCATACGGCACCAGCGTATTGAGGCCGTCATTGGCGCCCGACATCTCGAGCACCACGAGGATACGCTTGTCCTTGCTGGCAGCGTGGGCCGGCATGAACGGCGCCATCGGCAGGCCGGCCGCCAGGCCGGCGCCGGCCAGCGCCTTCAGCAGGTCGCGGCGAGAATAGTTCGTGTGGTGGTGTTTCATGGTCATGTTTGGCCTGTTGTCCTGTCGCCCTGGATGGCGCCGGTTCGGTATCCTGATTGCGGTCCTTGCATCAGCCGAGCTGGTAGCCCGGCAGCGACAGGATCACGTGCAGCGCATTGCGCAGCGCCTCTTCCATGTAGGAATCCGCATGCTTGAGATCGGCGGTGCCCAGGTCCTCTGCCAGCAGTTTCGCGATCTTTTCGCGACGCGCGTCATCGACCGGCACCGTCAGGAAGCGAAGCACGAGGTGATCGACCGCCTGCCGCGCGGTGCTGCAGCCGGCATCGCGCACGATTTGCGACAAATCGATGCGGGCTGGCGCGCGCGGGATGGGCTTGACCTTCTCGATCGCCTTGCGCCATGCGTGGTAGCTGGCCAGGCGCGTGTTGAAGTCTTCATCGCGGTCGTTCTGCATCGACATCGACGTCACGTCCTTGCCGTCCGGTTTGGTGGCGGTGGTCACGTCCTTGCCCATCGCCAGCTTCTCGGCCACCGGCACGATGCCGTAACGCTGATCCGCGACGCGGTCGTTCGGCACGAAGTCGACTGACGGATACACGGTGTCATAGATGAAGTTGCCACGCACCAGCAGCAGGCCCGGCGTGATCCATGCCTTGCCGCTGGCCCAGCCGGCGACGTTGGGCGGGAACAGCAGCTTCTGGCCCATCGATTCGGTCAGGTCATTGAAGTCGGGGATGCCCGGCACCTCCTTGAGGCCCATCTTGCGATAGGTGGAGATCACCAGCTCGACCGGCGGCTTGATGCGCGTGCCGACCGATGCATCGCTGTAAAAGTCCTTCGACAGGAACACGGCCTCCATGAACGGCGCGATCTCGTATTTGGAATCGCGCAGCAGCTTGCCGAGCTTGACCCGCATCTGCGGCGTCACATCTTCACGCACGAAATACTTGTACAGCTTGGCAGCGATGTATTCCGAAGTCACCGGCTTGGACAGGATGATGTCGATCACCTGCACGCCGTCGAAATTGCCTGTCTGGCCGAGCACGGTCTTGGGACCGTCGTCGTGGCGCGACGGATCGACCACGAACTGCAGGCCCTTGTAGTTCCAGCCGGTGAAGGCGCGCGCCGCTTCGCGGATGTCCTTCTCGCTGTAATTGCCGACGCCCATGGAGAACAGCTCCATGATCTCGCGTGCGAAATTCTCGTTGGGCGCGCCCTTCACGTTCACGGCGGCGTCGAGGTAAGCCAGCATCGCCGGATCCTGCGCGACCGAGATCAGCAGGTCGCGGAAGTTGCCGGTGGCCTTCGCGCGCAGCAGCATGTTCTGCTTCAGCATCTTGCGATAGTCACGTACCTTTTCATCGCCGGTGGCGAAGTGACCGTGCCAGAACAGCGTCATTTTCTCTTCGAGCGGACGCTGGGTCACCAGCATGCGGTTGGCCCACCAGTAGCCAATGCGCTGGGTTTCCAGCTTCGTCGCACGCACCCAGTACAGGAAGCGGTCCGCCACCTGCTGCAGCTTGCGGTTGCCTTCCGGCTTGGCCTTCACACCCAGCGATTCGCCGGTTTCCTTGCCGAGGTCGGTCGCTGCCGGACGCGAGGAAGCAAACGGATCGAGGCCAGGGTCGAAGGCGCCGGACTCATCGAAGGCGGGCAGCGTATCGGGAATGCGCTGGTAGCGAACCAGCGATCGCACGGCCTCGGTCGGCGACATCGCTGCCAGCTTGTCAACTTCGGCCGGCGTGCCGCCGAAACCGGCGCGCTCCAGCAGATGAGCGGCACGGTCGCGGCTCCAGGCCGCGGCGGGCAGCGGACGAAGGTCGTCCTGCCAGTCCGGTTGCGAAGGTGCCGGCGCGGCGTGGGCGAGCGCAGCCGCCGTCAGGCCGAGGGCCGCGGCAAAATTCCTGATTGTCTTCATAGTGGGAAGGTGTGTTGCGAGTGTTGCGAGTGTTGCGAGCAATGCGGGCGATGCGACGCGCCGGGCCTGCAGGCCAGCGGCAGGCTGCAATGCCGACGTCGCACGGCGATGGTGTCTCATGGTGTGCTGGTCCCGCTTTCGGCGGTTCCCCCGGTTTGTCTTTTGGATTTTTGAACCGGAGTCTAGGACGCGCGTGCTATGTTAACAATACGCAAAATCATGATTAGTGCATCGCAGCACATCATAAAAATCACGCAAGCGATGAAAAAAATTCTGTCCGGGTGGCTGCTGTCGGCCATGTCGGCCGTGCTACCCGCGACCGCGCTGGCCCAAGTCAAGGTCTATGGCGTGCTGGACGAAGGCCTGATTGGCGGCTTCCACCGCTACATTCCCGCTTCCGACCAAGACGTACGCCATAACTGGTATGCCGGTAATGGCAGCGGCATGCGGCAAAACTACACGTCGCGGCTCGGCTTCGAGTCTTTCGAAGACCTTGGCGGCGGCAACAAGATGGAGGTGCGACTCGAGGGCACCCTCGATAACGCCAGCCTCTACCATTTTGACCGCCAGGCCACGATCGGGTGGTACGGCGACTTCGGCAGTTTGCGGGTCGGCCGCACGCGCGACCTGATCAATGGCGTTGCCAACCGGGTCGACCCCTTCGTCAATGACGGTCTGGTGCAGGACAAGATCCTGCTTGCCCAGCAGGCCAGCATTGGCTTGTTCCGGATTCCCGATGCTGTCACCTGGGCCAGCCCGGTGGCCGATGGCGTGCAGGCCAGCGTGCAGTATGCCAGCCGCCAGAATGTGGGCGACACCAACGCATTCAAGCTGCTGCTGACCCTGGATCGCGATGACTGGGGACTGCATGCCGGCGTCGACATGCCGGGCCGCAAAGTGCAATCCAACGGCTATTACCTGTTCGGGCCCGACGCGCGCAACTACGTCGCCGGCGCGTTCAAGGACATCGGCTGGGCCAAACTCTCGACCGAGGTGCTGTACTCGACGCGCGACATGGATGGCGCAGGTAGCGACCCGGCCTTCGCGCGCCCCCATGCCAGCCCGTGGGGATGGATAGGCACGGCTCGCGTCCCGGTCACCGGCGGCGAGTACAAGGTGGTGCTGGTCCGCAGCGAGCAGGTGTTCAGCAAATACGGCGTATGGCAGCCGATCGAGGAATTCGGCGGCGGCTACGAACACTTCCTGTCACCCGATACCGTGCTGTACATGCAGCTCGGCTACGAGCGCCGCTCAGGCGGCGGCCACTGGCATTCGGGGATATTCAAGCGCTTCTAAAATTCGTGCGCACCGTGCAGGTGCGGCGGATTTCGCGCACAATCCCCGCAAACCCAACAACAACCCGGGACCCAACCATGACTCTCCATCCCTCCGCCCGCCGCGCGCTGATGGCAGCGGCCGGCATCGCCGCCCTCGGCATCGCCAGCCTCGCGACTGTTGTCACCGCCGCCGACACCGACAAGGCCCTGCTGGAGCGCGCACGCGGTCTGTTCAGCCCGCTGCCCGAGCATGCGCGCGTCGACGATTACCCGCATTCGAAGGAACGTGCCGAGCTTGGCAAGATGCTGTTCTTCGAGACCCGCGTCTCGGTCGACGGCAGCACCAGCTGCGCGTCTTGCCACAGCCCGTCCTTCCACGGCGCCGACTCGCGTGCGCTGTCGATCGGCGTGCGCGGCCAGAAGCTGCCGCGCAATGCGAACACGGTCTTCAATACCCCGCTGCTGGTCGCGCAGCATTACGGCGGCAATCGCCAGACCGTCGAAGAGCAGGCACTGAAGGCACTGCTCAGCCCGCTCGCCTACGGCAACAAGACTTTCGAAGAGGCCGAGGGCCGGCTCAAGGCGCTGGGCTATGAAGCCTTGTTCGAGCAGGCATTCCCGAACGAGAAGGACCCGGTCAGCGCCGAGAACTGGTCGAAGGCGATCGGCTCCTTCGAGCGCACGCTGCTGACGCCGGCGCCGTTCGACGCCTACCTGAAGGGTGACAACAAGGCCATCAGCGCCGAAGCCAAGATCGGCCTCGAAAAATTCATGAGCTATGGCTGTGCCGGTTGCCATAACGGCTCCACCGTCGGCGGCCAGTCCTTCCAGAAATTCGGCCTGACCGAGGACTACTGGAAAGCGACCGGCAGCGTCGAGATGCCCGAGCTGAAGGGCCGCGACATGGGCCGCTGGCATGACACCAAAAAAGAAGAAGACAAGTTCATCTTCAAGGTGCCGCAACTGCGCAACGTGGCGATGACGCCGCCCTACTTCCACGACGGCAGCGTCGACAGCCTCGACGACGCGGTGCGCATCATGGCGCGCCTGCAATTGGGCCGCCAGCTGAACGACGACGATGTCAGGCAGCTGGTCGCGTTCCTGAAGACGCTGACCGGCGAGGTGCCGAGGAACTTCGCGACCGCCCCCGTGCTGCCGGTCGCGCCTTACCGCAACTGAGCGTCCGGGGGCGGGTCCCGCCCCCGCATGCCGCTTCCCTGCACGGCCCGCGCTTGCCCCGCGGGGCAAGGTGGGCCTTCGATCCCGCGCTTGCCTGCGCGCGCGCCATCGGATATAAACGATATATCTTGTTGCCGCGAATAAAAAGGGATCCAACCCAATGAAAGGCATCGTTTTCCGGGAATTCATCGACATGGTCGAAAATGAATTCTCGCTGGAGATCGCAGATGCGATCATTGCTGCCTCCGAGCTGTCGACCGATGGCGCTTACACGACCGTGGGCACCTATCCGCACACCGAGATGGTGTCGCTGGTCGTCAACCTGTCAAAGCAGACCGGCCAGCCCGTGCCGGCGCTGCTCAATCATTTCGGCCGTCACCTGTTCAAGCGCTTCACGGTGATCCATCCGAAGTACGTGAATAACTACCAGAGCGCCTTCGAGCTGCTGCAGCAGTTGGACGGCAACATCCATGTCGAGGTCAAGAAGCTTTACTACGATGCCGAACTGCCGTCGTTCACCTTTGAAGCGTTGCCAGAAGGCGGCATGCACTTCGACTACCGCTCATCACGCGGCCTTGCGGATTTTGCCGAGGGGCTGATCGAAGGCTGCATCGCTCATTTCGGCCAGCAGGTGATGCTCAGCCGCATCGACCTGCCTGCGGATGAACAGGGCACACACACCCGGTTCACGCTGACCCGGAGTGCGGATGTCCACGCGGGATGACATGCTGCAGCGCCGGCTCGCGCGCGAGACCAGCGCGCGCAAGCAGGCCGAAGCGCTGCTCGAGCAAAAAAGCCTGGAACTCTTCCTCGAGGCGCAGGAGCGGCAGCAAGCGCTGGATGCGCTGCGCGAGAGCCAGCAGCAGCTCGCCTGGCAGGCCTCGCACGACGCGCTGACCGGCGTCCACAATCGCAAGGCCCTGCTGGAACGGCTGGAAGACATCCTTGCCAACGCCAGCCGCCACGGCTTCCCGGTCTGGGTCGCCTTCATTGACCTTGACCGCTTCAAGTTCATCAACGACCGTTATGGCCACGCCATCGGTGACCGCCTGCTGGTCATGCTCTCCGCCCGACTGCGTGAAGTCCTGCGCCGCGAAGACCTGATCGGGCGCTACGGCGGTGATGAGTTCATCCTCGTCTTGCAAGGTGACGCCCGACACGAACTGAGCACCCAGGCCATCGACCGCATCATGGCCGCGATCTGCGAGCCGCTGTCGTTCGACGGTTTTGCGCTCAACATCACGTCCAGCGTCGGCATTGCCGCCTTCCCGTCCGATGGCGACCAGCCCTCGATGCTGATCGAGCGCGCCGACGCCGCGATGTACCGCGCCAAGGAATCCGGGCGCAATGTCTGCCAGTTCTACAACGCCGAAATCCATGCCCGCGTGCAGGAACGCGCACTCATCGAAAGCACGCTGCCGCCGGCGCTTGCAGACAAGCAGCTGATGCTGCATTACCAGCCGCAGCTCAGCCTCGCCGACGGCAAGCTGGTCGGCGCCGAGGCATTGATACGCTGGCAGCATCCCGAGCTCGGCCTGCTGCTGCCGGACCGCTTCATTCCGCTGGCAGAGGAAAGCAGGCTGATCAACCGCATCGGCGCCTGGGCCCTGAACGAAGCCTGCCAGCAATGCGCGGGCTGGCACCGTGCCGGTCTGGGACGCCTGCGCATTGCGGTCAACCTGTCGCTGCGCCAGCTTAACGGACTGGAGTTGATCACGCTGGTCGACCAGGCGCTGGCCACGTCCGGCCTGCCTGCCGATTGCCTGGAGCTGGAACTGACCGAGAGCCTGATGATGACGAACATCGAGCTCACGCTGGAGACCTTGCGCGCGTTGCATGAGCGAGGCGTCAAGGTGGCGCTGGATGATTTCGGCACCGGCTATTCCAGCTTCGCTTACCTGAAGCAGCTGCCGCTTTCCTGCCTGAAGGTCGATCGCGAATTCGTGCGCGACCTTGGCGACGACAGCGCGGGTGACAGCGAAGTGATCGTGCGATCGCTGATACAGCTGGCGCACAACCTCGGGCTGCGCGTTATCGCCGAAGGCGTCGAGACCAGCGCCCAATTGGCCATGCTTTGCGCGCTGGGCTGTGACGAGATGCAGGGCTGGCTGTACAGCCAGGCACTGCCGGCCGTCGATTTCGATGCTGTGGCACGCGAACACCGCGATGAAGACTGGCGTCCCTGCGCGACGATCGGGATCCACGCGTCCCTGCGCGCGGCCGTCTGAGCCTTACTGCAGCGTCGTCACGCAGACATCACGCCCGTCGGCGGGCACCTTCTCAGAAAAAAGCCGCTTGATCGGCACCCAGACGATGGACGTCGCCAGCCGTATCGCCGTCTCGATCACGTCGCCCGGCTTGGGCCCGATGTGATAATCGGTGAAATTGCCGCGCACCTCGATCGGCGTGGCGAGGCTCAGGAACTGCGCCGCCTTCGCCTGCGGCTGCAGACGCATCTGCACCGTCTCGCTGCCGAAGTCGATGGCCGTGGTTCCCGTGACCCGCATGCGGCTGGTATCGATCACCAGCTGCTTTTGCTCCAGCTTGCCGTCGTTGAGCGCGAACCTTCCCACCGCACAGTTGATGGTCGATTCATTCTTGGGATTCACCGTCGGCAGCAGCGCCACCAGCAAGTTCACCGCCCACAGATCGAATACGCCGGCGCGCAAATCCTTCGGCCACACGGCGAAGTCGATGCGTCCCTTGCCATGCGCCAGCATTTGCGACAGGCGCGGCGCGCGTGACGCCACATCCATCTTCAGCGAGAAGCGGCCGTCGAGTTCGCTGTCAGGCTTGAAGCGTCGCCCCAGCACGCCGTAATTGAAATTGTCGATGTCGATCTTCAGGTCGGCCTGCACCTCCTGCGCGCCGTTGTCGCCCTTCAGGTAGCGCGGCTCATACGACAAGGCCAGCGTTGCCTGTCCGCCCGGCATCTCGACCACCACCGGCCCGATCTCGGCACGCCCGTGGTCCAGCTTTGCCGACAGCTTGCCCTGCCCCAGCCTGTCTTTCCCTGACAGCACCCGGTCCACCTGCACGGACAGCGTTGCGTCGGCCTGACTGAGCGTTTCGGGGCTCAGCAATGCCTGAACCTGATCGCTGGCTTCGAGGGCCTTCTTGCGCAAGGCCTCCGCATCGGCGCCCGCCTCCTTGCCTTTGTCCGTCGCCGGCTTAGCGCTTGCCTTGCCGGAGTCCTTGCCCGCACCTTCGCCCAGTGCCGACCAGCCGTCGAGCTTGAAGTCATCCAGCTGAATCAGCGGCGCCGACAGATCGATATCGAGCTTGGCGCGGCCGCTGTTCGTATCCATGCGGCCGCGGCCTTTCAACGAGCTGGTTCCGACCTTCATCAACATGTCGTCCACCGCATAGCCGCGGTTCGACATCCGGAATCGTCCAGCCACCGACCAAGGCCCCCAGGGTGGCAGCGAGACGCGTAACAGCTTGTCCAGCCGGTTGACTTTCTCGCCACGCAGCTCGAGCGCCAGCTCGACATCCCGCGCGTCAATGTCGCGGTCCATGCTGCCCGACAGTTGCAGCGTCGCGCCGGACGCCTCCAATGCCAGGTCGAAGGGCACGCGCCGCATCGGGTCGGTCAGTTCTTTGGCGGTGGCACTCTTGAGCGTGGCCTGCACCGGTTGGCCGTCGATGCTGGCCGCCATCTGCAGCGCAATGCGCTCACCGGGTGCGGCCGACAGTGTCAGTCGGTCGAGTACGGCTTTCAACTGTGCCCCGGTATTCGGGTCACGCAAGGCGAATTTGCCACCCACGGCTTCACCCGCCAGCCTCGCGTTGGCCATCAGTGACGACAACTGGCTCGAACGCGTATCCAGATACAGCGACAAGCGCTCCAGGCTGGCGTCGATGTTCTTCGCCAGTTTCAGCTGCCGCGCCAGCAGGCCGACATCGACACCGGCGGCCGACAGCCACAGCTGCGCATGCGGCTCGGCCGAACGCAGGTCGAGCATCACGGCCCCTTCGTAACGGGTGCCGGAGACCGTGGCGAAAAATGGCGAGCTCTGCATGTAACCATCGCGCACGCGACCGTCGAAGCCCATCTCGCCCAGCGCCAGTTGCGTGCCGTGTATGTCGCGCGCGCGCACGCGCAGGTCGGCATCGTCCAGTTCCAGCCGGGTCGGCAAGATCGGAATGTCGAACGAAGGCTTGCGCTTGTCCTTGTCGCCGCCCTGTTTCACCTCCGGCGAAGGGGCAAACAACGCATCGAGCTGCTTCAGGTTCACGCTGGCGATATCGACCAGCACCGACAGGTGAGATTTGTCCGCCGTCTGCACCTGGTCGATATCGGAGTACGCGCTGCTGTCCCCCACTTGCAGCACCAGCTGCGACAACGACCATTTCTGCGGCGTGCCGCGCAGCTTGCCGGCCAGCGCGATCGGCAAGGTCGAGTCCGGACGCAGGCCCAGCCAGGCCGCGACATCGCCGGCCTTGCCGGCGCCGAGACTGAAACTGAAATCCGCACGCTGATTCATGCCGTCGATCACGCCGGCAAATCGGCCGGCCACATTCCCTGACTGCAGCGTCAGCGTTACCGGTGATGCCCCTTTGTCGATGGCCGCAATCAGCGACTCCCCGGCAAGACTGGCCTGCAGCGGTTTGCCAAGCAAGCTGCCCTTGAACAGGCCCGACAGTGGTTTGTCGCCGGCGACGTCCATCTTCAGGTTGTCGATCGTGAAGCCAACACGCTTGCCGGCAGACTTCTCGCCGCCATAGCCATAGCTGAGCCGGCTGTTGACGAGTTCCGTCTCGACCGACAGTGAGCGCATCAATTCCCGCCCCTGCCTGCCACGCGCTGCGATGGCAAGCTGCAAACGGCCCAGCCGTCCCTCGATCCCGGGCAAACCGGTCAGCATGCGGGCCAGTCCGCCAATCTCGGCATCTTGCGCGCGGAAATCCATACGCAGTGCCGGCACCTCGCTGCTGGCATCGGCGGCGATGCGACCCTTGAGCGGCACGCCTTCGACGGTCGCCTCGATCGGCACATCGAGCTTGCCACCGGCCAGCCGCAGTTTCAGGGATGCGTTGTTGATACGGCCCGGCAGGCTCAGCCATTGCGCGACCGACAGGCTGAGGTCGGCGTCGGCCTCCTTCATCGCATCGAGATCGAGCCTGGCATTCGACAGGCTCTTGTACAGCGCCTGCCAGTCGGTCGGCGGGTCCTGTTCACTGTCCTGCCCGAGGAAGGGGCGCAAGTCCAGTGTCGCAAAGCGCAGGTCGCCGCGCAGTTGCGGCCTGTCGCCGCGGGAGTCGATGGCCATGCTGCCGCCCAGTACCGATTTGCCGAGGACGCCCGACAAGTCGGACAGTTCGATGCGTCCCGGCCGCAAGCGCAGCGCACCCGACACGCCAGCGGCACCGGCATTCGGCAAGGGTATGCCAAGCAGCTTGCCGAACGCCGCAAGGTCGGGCGCGCCTAGCCCGAAACGCAACTGGCTGTCCGTCTCGCGCAGCGTGCCCTGCACCGACAGGCGTCCGCCCGCAAAGTCCAGCGTCAGCGCCAGCGGCCACCCCGGACGGCCTGCGGCAAAATCGCTCCAGCTGCCGCCATCGACTTGCAATGCATACGGCAGCCGCTGCTCGATCTTGCCGCTGGCGCGCAGCGCGAGCTTGCCGCCGGCCGGCGCCGATGCTTCGAGCGTGTCCAGCGAGGCCTGCATCGGCTTGCCATCGTCACCACGGTAGCTGACGCGGATGTTCTTCAATGCGAGCCGGCGAATGTCGATCGCTGCGGCGTCGCTGGCGCTGAATCCACCCGCGTCGCCGGCCTTGTCGGCTGCTGCGGGCGTCGTCGCCTCGCTGCCGAAGGTCCAGTTGTTGCTGCCATCGTCACGCTGCACCAGCGACAGGCTCACATCGGTGGCCGACAGCGTGTCGGCACGCAAGCGGCCATGCAGCAAGGGCCACAGGTCCAGCTTCACCTGCAATTCGCCGACGCGCGCAAAGTCGTCGTTGGCCGCATCGAATCCGCGCGGCTGCAACAGGCGCACATCGCGCACCAGCAAGGCAGGCTTCAGGCTGACCAGCAGCCTCACGTCGCCCTCGAGCCTGAACTCGCGGCCCAGCTGCTCGGTCGCCAACCGCGACAGGCTGTCACGCCAGGGTTCGCCATTGAGCGTGATGCCAATGAACAGCAACCAGCCGAGCGCGAGCAAGCATGTCGCCAGTGCGCCGGCAAGCCATGTCGACCACCTGCGCGGCCAGTGGCGAAGGCTGATCAGCAGTCGCTTCATGAGGGGAACCACAGGCATGGGCAGTGCATGGAGCCGCGGAAGGCCCGGTTGAAATGGATGATGCCGAAAGCATAACCGACTGCCGATTGGGAAGCTCGGTTACACTATGGGAAAGTTATTAAAATCAATAAACAGGAGTGACCATGGCGACGTTGCAGCGCGCGCTGAGTCTTGTCCTGGCGACGCTGCCTGTCGTATCGGCCGCCGCCATCAACGACATTTACCCGACCGACCACATTCCCCTGCCCGACGGCCGCAACAACATCGCGCTGTACGCGCTGCACCAGGAAGGCAGCGGCCTCTACACCAACGGCAAGCGACTGCCGTCCGGCGAGGTCGGCGCAGACCTGTATGCAATTCGATTGGGAAAACATTTTTCCTTCGGCGACAACGGGCAATATACCTTCGGCCCGCTGGCCGTACTGACCTGGGGATCGCAATCGCCCGACAGCACGTTGAAGAATTACAGCTTCAACGATACTTCCGGAAACGGCGACCTTCGACTGGGTTCGTCGGTCTGGTTCCACATTGACCGCGAGAACCGCGAGTACGCGATGGTCAGTGCATCGGCCATCCTCCCGACGGGCACCTACGACAAGACCAAGGTGCTCAATCTGGGAGAGAACCGTTACCGCTACGTGCTGTCGGCAGGTTGGATGCGATCGCTGAGCGAGCGTTGGGTAGTCGACCTCGCACCTGAAATCGTTTATTACGGCGACAACACGCAGTACCTGGTGAACAAGCGCAAATCCCAGCAGGTGTCGTATGCGGTTGCGGGCATCCTGCGCTACCGGGTGACGCCATACTTCCAGGTCTATGCCGGCACGACACTGAATGGCGGTGGCGGCATCAAAGTGGACGGCGTCGACACATTCGGTGCGCCGAACAACACGCGGGTCAGCGCGGGCATGATGCTGATCGAAGCCGGCAAGCAGCAATTGCAATTGCGCTATGCGAAGGATATCTCCGGCGACAATGGCTTCAGGCTCGACAACGAGATCGCATTGCGCTATTCGGTCTTCTTCAATTAAGGCCACGCGCCGTCGCAGGTTTGCGACGGCGCCGGCAATTCGCTCAGCCCATCCTTTCAGCAATTTCCCTCAGTACACGCCATCCGTCGGCACTGACCGGCGACCGCCGCGTCACTGGAAAGCCTGGCCTTACGGTGCCTTCGACACCACTTCGGGCTGGTTCAACTGCAGCGTGACGGTCTTCGATTCAGTCTTGCCGCTCTGGTCCGTCAACGTGATCCGGATACGGAACACGGCATTGGGCGGAACGTTGTCACCAACCCTCAGCTTGATGCTCTGGATCAGCTTGTCATAGTCGGCCGCAGACGCTTCACCGGACAACGTGACCTTGCCTGCCGAATTGTCGACCTTGGCCGGTACCTGCGCCGCCGGCGCGACTTCAATCGTCGTATTACCGGATGTGAAGCCATCCACCACCTCAAACGATGCGCTCTGGATCACGTTGGCTTTGGCCGATGCGTCAAGCGCAATCGCCTTGCCGACCGGGATCACGTTGCGTGCCGATTGGGACAGTGGCACTTGGCTGACCTTGATCATTGTGCTGCCACCATCGCCGCCGGACGCGCTCTGGTCCGTCGCCAGCAGCACCGTCGGGCCTTGTGCGGCGGATGCAGACGACGACGGTGCCGCATTGGCCGACGCACCGCGCGTCGCGGCCATGCTTTCCATGCCTGGCTTCGGATAGTCGATGCCGGCCGGGCGCGGATCCGGCGTCAGGCGCATGCCACCCGCAGCGAGCTGCAACGCGCCCGGCTGCAGCATGATGGCGCCACCCCGCGCCTCCACATCCAGCATGCCCGTGGCCCTCACATTGCCGAGCTTGAAGCTGCCGATCTCGTCACGCAACTTGATGGCCGCGCCGCGCGCCTCGACCACGCCACCGAAGTCATTGCCGGCGTTGGCCAGGGTGATCGCAGCCGCTGCGGTGCCGTTGGCGGCCACCAGGGTGGTGGCACCTCTCGCAACCAGTTTCGCGCCGGGTGCCTGCGTGATGGCGCCACCCGTGGTGGTCAAGTTCAGTGCATCCAGTACCGTGACATCCCCCAGCATCAGCGGCGTGCTGCTCACCACGTCGACTTTGTTGGCGAGCAGCGCCACGGCGCCGCCGAAGCGATTGCCGGCATCCGTCAGCACCACATCGCCATCGACGGCTTTGAACGCCGCCATCCCGCCAATATCGAGCGCCGCAACCTGAACGATGCCCTTGTCGGCCATAGCGTCGAAGTCATTCACGACCGTCGTCTGGCCCAACGTCAGCACATCGCTGGTCGTCAGCTTCGCATCATCAGCCAGCAGCGTGCCCATCGTGAGTGCGCTCGCCGCTGTCAGTTCCACCCAGGCTGCGCTGGCGTTGAGCGTGCCGCTGAAATTGTTGGCAGCGTCGCCCAGCACGACACGGCCGGTGCCGGCTTGCAGGTCGGTGGTGCCGGTCACGGCAAGACCGCCCGCTTGTTGCGTGACATCACCATTGTGTGAATTGACGGTCAGGTTGCCCGGCGTGTTGATGGTGCCAATGGTGCCATGACCCAAATCCAGGTTGCCATGACTGCTGACATCCAGCGCGCTGCCGATGGCCAGCGTGCCAAGCGCCAGGTCGTTTTTGTCATTGATCGTCACCGTGTCGGCAGCCAGTGACACCACGCCACCGAAGTCGTTGTCGGCATGCGCCAGCGTCACGCTGCCGGTGCCGGCATTGATCGAGGTGCTGCCCGTGACGGCAAGCGCCGCGGCCTGCGCGACCGCGCCGCTGGCGGTCGCCACTTGCAGATCGCCGGCCACTTGCGTCGCGCCAAACGTGATGGCACCGGCGTCGGTCGTCACTTGCATGTCGCCGTTGACTGCCGTGGTGTCGAGGCTCACGCTGCCGCTGGCAGTCGTCAGCTGCATGTTGCCGGCAACGGCCGTTGTGCTCAGGCTGACGTCGCCGCTGGTGGTGGCCACCCGCAGGTTGCCCGCGATTGTGGCCGTGCCCAGCGTCACGCTGCCGGCACCGGCATCGATATCGAGCTTGCCGATCTGGGTATCGATGGTACCGGTGGTGCCCATCACTACCGCGCCACCGCCTGAAGTCACGACGATGTCTTGTTTGACCTGTGCATTGGCGACGGTGATGCTGCTGCCATTGCTGTCAAGGCTCATGCTGCCGTCGACATTCGCCGTGCCCAGGTCGAGCGTGCCGTGACTGACGAGGGTCAGGTCTCCCGCCACCGTGGTGGTGTTGGCGAGGGTGAGCGAACCCTGGCTGTTCAGGTTCAGGCTGCCACGGTTCACAATGGTGCCCAGCGTCAGGTTGCCCGAGTTCGCGATCGTGGTACTACCGCCATCCAGGGTCAGGTTGCCGCCAAAGATGTTGGCCGGACTGGACAGCGTGATCGCGCCGTTGCCCGTACTGATCGACGTATCACCCAGCAGCGACACCACGCCTGTCTGAACGACATCGCCGCCACTCGTCGCGATGGTCGTCTGATGTTGCACGAGAGTCTGGCCGAGCGACAGATCGTGGCCGCCCGTGTTCACATCAAGCGTGTCAGCCTGCGCATCGGCGATGGCGACATTGCCGCTGGCAACAATAGCGAGTGCCTGCGTGGCGCGCACTGTGTCCAGCGCCAGCGCACCTGCGTTCGTGACGCTGACATTGGCGCCATCGAGACTCACTGCCGACTGGAATGCGTTGCCGGCATTGGAGAGGACGATGTCGGCCGCCCCGCTGCCCGGACCGTTGGCGCTGGCCACGAAGTTTGCGATGCTGCCTGCGCTGATCGTGGTATTGGCTGCCTGCGAAATCACACCGCGGTCACTGCTCACGCTCAACGTGCCGGTTGCGCTGACATTAGCCAATTGCAGGCCGCCAATGCCATCCACGACGCTGACATTCGCCGCCGCCAATGTCAGCACGCCACCAAAATCGTTGCCGGCATGGGTGAGCGCCACATCACCTGTGGTCGACGTGATGGCGGAGGCGCCGCTCACTACCAGCGCGCCGGATTGCGAAACCGTTCCAGTAGCGTTGACGGTCAGCGTGCCTGTCGTGGTCGACGTGCCGAGGATCACATCGCCTTGTGCATCGAGGTTCAGGTTGTTCGTCACGGTCATGCTGCCGGTCGCCGCGATGGTGCCGCCCGCGGTCACGTTCAGCTGGCTGGCCGACAAAACGCCGGCGATACTGGCAGCGCCTTGCGCATTGATCGTGACCTGCCCGCCGGCGGCGACGTTGGCCAAGGCCAGTGAGCCGACTGCGTCCAGCACGGCCACATCGCGCCAGCTGCCACCGTTGGCATGATCGAAGCTCAGCGTGCCGCCGAAATCATTGCCCGTGTTCGCCAGCGAAGCATCCTGGGCGGTGGCGGTGTCTGCAGTAAATACGGTATCGCCTGCCACGCTCAACACAGTGCCTGCGCGCTGCGACACACCACCATTGCCGCCGGAACCCGTCGTTACATGCAGGTTTCCACCGACATCGAGGTCGCCCAGTTGCTGCGCGCCAGCGTTCACGACAGCGACGTTGCCGCTGGTCTGGATGCTGTCGAAGGTGAAGCCCGTCGCCGTCACCTGCAGCGAAGCCAATCGCGTTTGCGAGCCGACCGCGCCACCGAAAGTCGTCTGGCCGGCGTCAGTGATGGCCAGCGCAACGGCACCGTCGACCGTGGACAGGAAGCTGATGGTGTCGCCGCTGATCGCCGTCGTGCGACCCAGCGTGACAGCGTCATGGTAGGTCTGGCTGCCGGAAGTCGTGACCGAGCCACCATCGATCGCCGTGCCGTTGGCGGAACTGACGGTGATGCTGGTCAGCGCGAGGTGGCTGCCGATCGCGCCGCCCAGAACCGTTGCACCGCTGTCGGCGATCGTCAGCGACTTCGCGCCATCGATAGTCGATGCGAACGTCATGCCGTTACCGGTCAGCGTCGTGGTGTCGCCCAGCGTGATCGCGTCATGGTAGGTCTGGCTGCCGGAAGTCGTGATCGAGCCGCCATCGATCGCCGTGCCGTTGGCGGAACTCACAGTGATGCGGGTCAGCGCGAGGTGGCTGCCGATCGCGCCGCCCAGAACCGTTGCACCGCTGTCGGCGATCGTCAGCGATTTCGCGCCATCGATGGTCGATGCGAACGTCATGCCGTTACCGGTCAGCGTCGTAGTGTCGCCCAGCGTGATCGCATCTTGGTAGGTCTGGCTGCCGGAAGTCGTGATCGAGCCGCCATCGATCGCCGTGCCGTTGGCGGAACTGACGGTGATGCGGGTCAGCGCGAGGTGGCTGCCGATCGCGCCGCCCAGAACCGTTGCACCGCTGTCGGCGATCGTCAGCGACTTCGCGCCATCGATGGTCGATGCGAACGTCATGCCGCTACCGGTCAGCGTCGTGTGGTCGCCCAACGTGATCGCATTATGGTAGGTCTGGCTGCCGGAAGTCGTGATCGAGCCGCCATCGATCGCCGTGCCGTTGGCGGAACCGACGGTGATGCGGGTCAGCGCGACGTTGCTGCCGATCGCGCCGCCCAGAACCGTTGCACCGCTGTCGGCGATCGTCAGCGAATTCGCACCGTCAATGGTCGACATGAGCGTGATGCCATCAGCCGTCAACGTCGTGTTTGAACCCAGAGTGATGGCGTTGTTATAGGTTTGAATGCCCCTCGTCGTGACCGCGCCACCATTGATCGCCGTGCCGCCGGCCGAACTGATCGTCAGGCGGGACAGCGCATCCGTGCCACCGACCGCGTCGCCCAGGATCGTCGCGCCACTGTCGACGATCGTCAGTGAGACATGGCTGCCGGCGGCGCTATCGACCGTTGACGCCAGCGTAATGCCATCAGCCGTCAACGTCGTGTTTGAACCCAGAGTGATGGCGTTGTTATAGGTTTGAATGCCCCTCGTCGTGACCGCGCCACCATTGATCGCCGTACCGTCAGCCGAGCTGATGGTCAGGCGGGACAGCGCATCCATGCCGCCAATCGTGTCACCCAGGATCGTCGCACCACTATCGACGATCGTCAGCGCGACATGGCTGCCGGTAACGCTATCGACCGTTGACGCCAGCGTGATGTCATCGCCCGTCAAGGTGGTGTTGGCACCGAGGGTGACCGCGTCGTTGTAGGTCTGGCTGCCCGTGGTGCGCACGCTGCCACCGTTGACCGCCGTGCCATCGGCCGAGCTGACGGTGACACTGGTCAGCGCGGTATGGCCACCGATCGCGCCGCCCAGGATCGTGGCGCCACTGTCGACGATCGTCAGCGACTGCGCCCCATTCACCGTCGACGCCAGCGTGATGTCATCGCCCGTCAAGGTGGTGTTGGCACCGAGGGTGACCGCGTCGTTGTAGGTCTGGCTGCCCGTGGT
>JACCDT010320828.1_pt1 | contig 26799 bp, 27 predicted proteins | sample 7446291 | NCBI WGS metagenome assembly JACCDT01 (sample SAMN15323446, study PRJNA562643) | freshwater metagenome | isolation source: river surface water | place: USA:Blue River Watershed | collected 2017-08-17 | reverse complement strand
TTTAATTATAAATTCGCCATCTTTGTATAAATCAAAACTAGTTACTGGACCGTATGAAATATTTATAGGGTAATAATTATATTCATTATTTAATCCATAGCTAATTTTTTTACAATTTGATTGATTCAATATACTTTTTATATGCATTCCATCTCCAGCATAAACCAAACACCCATCATCTGGAATTAATTTAAGTAATTCTTTGTAAGGTAATAAATAGTCTTCGACCGTTGGATAAACATTAATATGGTCATGTTCACACGAAGTTAAAATTACATTTTGTGGGTTGTAATGCAGGAATTTTGCACTGTTATCAAAGTTTGCCGACGGGTATTCATCACCTTCAAGTACAAAAATATTTGAGTTAGATATTTTACCAGAATCTAGTAAATCTATTGGCACAGCTCCAATAAAATATGATGGATTTTTGCCAGCATTTTCTAATATAAAACTAGTTAATGTAGTAATGCTGGATTTACCAAATGATCCTGCGCAAATTATTGTGTCTTTATTTTTAGTTAATTGATTTATAATTTGCGGGAAGGAAACAACTTTATTGGGTGTTGTAAAAGCATGAGTGACCTCGGGGTTAGACTCAGGAGTTAATTTGGCATGTTTACCAATAACAATATAATCCACATCATTTGGAATATTTTCGGGCTTGTGTCCTGTATAAAATGTAATGTTATGACTGGTTAAATAACTCAGCATTGGTTCGTAGAATCCTTCGTCTGATCCAGTAACACTGTGGCCTTGGGATTGCATCATTACTGCGAGTGTACCCATTGCTTTGCCGCATATTCCTATAAAATGGTATTTGCTCATATTTAACGTTTAAAACCTATTAATCTATTTTGCATTGGTAAAATTATATCATTAAATTTCATATTATCATCAGGACCTTGCCAGATTGAACCCAAAGCAATATCAATTGCTGTTTTGTATCGATTTTCCTCATTTGGTAATTCTCCAGTTGTTAATGAATTAGTGCGGACATTTGTTATGTCAATTGGTAGTAAATTACTTTTGACCCATGTATTTTTATAATCAGTTAAGTATGTAGTTTGTTTAAAGCTACCAAAACATTGAAAACCATTTAAAAATGAAAGTACCGTAAACCCCATAAAAACCCCAGGGCAAAATTGGGTATTTTTTAATTTTTCTATAAGTTTCTCGGGTGTCACACGTTCTTCGCTTATGGTATTTTTTAAAATTAATTCATCAATATATGCTTTGACTTGTTTTTTTCCATTTTGTGAATCAATAACATCGTAGAAAAAATGAGCATATTCTCGCCAAACATCCATAATTTGTTTATGAAAAATTTCTTCAAAAAACATTTTATAAATAAAGTGATCTTTGTTATTTAAAACTAAACATAAATAGTTTGATACAACTTCGTTTATATCAATATAAATTATTTTTTCATTATTGAATAATTTTTTACTAAATTCGTTAGTGCTATTAACCATTAGTTTTGTAAAATCTGTATCACCGTCTTTGTATTTTAAATAGTCTTTTACTGGACCTGTTAAATAAGGATAAATTTTTTTAAATGATTCTGGAATTTTTGATCGATAGACTAACTCATCTCTTTGATTATTTTCATATAAAGAAAGTCTATTATATTTTTCATCTTTTACATCCCGAATTCTATCCAATTGGCGTTTTTTAAAAATAGGGTAATAAATACTGTTTTCATCTATAACATCTTTAAAATCTCTATTTATGTTACAAGAAAGTACAGCAGGGTAAGAATCATTCCCAAAAGGTATACCAGAAAAGGTTCCAACAATATAATAAACATCAAGAGGAATAGATTTTAGAGCTATAGAATGCAGAGTTAATGATGGGACAGATGTTGAATCTAGTAATCCAGTATGTGAAGCCGTTTGAATGGTACGATATTTTTGCATTGAATTTATAATTTCATCCCAAATATTTTCATTTACACCAACTCTTTTAAATTCTGTTTTAAAGGCCTTGATTAGTTCAGGTTCAAAAGGGATATCGGTATTATAAGACCAAAGATATTTACTATACTGTGCAATAGTTAAATCACCACTGTTTTTAATGACATTGGCTAGTGTATCTTTGCCTTGCGACAAAAGAGTATAAATAAGTTCTTTAATTTCCACAAAACTAATATATCATATATGATATATTTTTTCTATTTGATAAAAGTCTAAAATTTTGGTAAGCTTTTTAAATAAGCGCGGTTAGCTGTCTTGGTAGATATCAACGCGTCGGGTAAGTTCCGTTACAAATTTGTTATTGGTTATGCGCGGTTAGCTCAGTTGGTAGAGCGCGTCATTGACGTTGACGATGTCACAGGTTCGACTCCTGTATCGCGCACAAAATTTAAAGTGCTTTAAAAAAAGCAGATAATCTGCTACTATAGCTGAATGGAAAATATTCAAGTAATAATACTGGCTGGGGGAAAAGGCAAAAGAATGGAAACCGTTATCCCTAAAGTCTTAGTGCCTTTTCATGGTAAACCAATGGTGGATTATGTTATTGAAGCTGTTAACCACAGCGGTATTACCAATAAACCAATATTGGTTGTTGGTTATGAATCAGGCCAAGTTATGGACCATGTGGGGGATAAAGCTAATTATGTAGTTCAAACCGAGCAACTAGGTACCGGCCATGCTGTAAAATGTGCACAGGAAGCCGTAGGCGCTAGCATAGAGCATATTATGGTTCTTTATGGTGATATGCCTAATATCACCGGAGCAATGATAGCTAACTTGGCTAAGACCCATTTAGATAATAATAAAAACCTAACAATGGCAACAGTAGTTGTTCCTGAATTTGGGTCGTGGTATAGCTCGTTTTTAGGATTTGGTAGAATTGTGCGTAATGCCAATGGTGAGATCGAAAAAATTGTGGAATATAAAGATGCAAGTGATCAGGAAAAAGAAATCAAAGAAGTTAACCCAGCATATTTTTGCTTTAAAAAGGACTGGCTATTTTCTAATTTAGAAAAAGTTAAAAATGAAAATGCACAAGGTGAATATTATTTAACTGATATGGTTTATTTAGCTGCAAACGAGGGGATAGCATCGGTACACATTTCACCTGAAGAGGCACTTGGTGTAAACACAATTGAACAACTACGGGAATTGGAGCAAATAATAAAAAAAACTGATTAAATTAATCAGTTTTTTAAGTCCAGGCCTTGCCTGGGCTAGTGGCCAGTGTGGATATATTGGTAGATGTCTTCAACAGCTTTAACTGCGTCACCAGCAGCAATGTTGTTTTGATGATATAGACCATTTGTAACGTCTCCTGCACCCCAAATACCTAATGTATTTGTACGCTGATTCATAGGATTAACAATTATATTATTTGTTGGAGTTAGTTCTACTGTATCTTTTATAAAATCTGTATTTGGAATTTGGCCAACTTCTACAAATATTCCACCAGTTGGAATAGTGTGTTCTTCATCGGTTATTTTGTCTTTATAAGTAAGAGAATTTACAAACATCTCACCATCTACTCGCATAATATCTGCATTCATTATGGCTTTGATGTTTGGTTTTTGGAGAGCTTTTTCTACAGTTATTTTGTCGGCCTTAAATTCAGCATTACGATGGATTATAGTTACACTTTTACAATATGCGGATAGTTGTAGCGCAGATTCAATACCCGCATTACCACCACCAATAACTAATACATCTTGTCCTGAAAAAACTGGTCCATCACAACTAGCACAATATGTGATACCTTTGTGTTCAAATTTATCTGCATTTTCGGCATCTAATTTACGACGGTTTGAACCTGATGCAACTAATACTGATTTTGTATTTAAGTTTTTACCACCATCTGTTGTTACTGTAAAAGTATTATCAGAATTTTTTATAATATTAGTTACTTTTTCATTTTCAATTGAATCCAAAAATGGTCCAACATATGATAATGCATGGTCTTTCAAATCGCTAGCTAATTTATGGCCAGCAATTTCTTTGGTGCCAATCCAGTTATAGATTGTTTCAGATACTTGAGATTGTCCACCCCACTCGGACACAATAATTGCAGTTGATAGTTGTTTACGAACAGCATAAACAGTCGCAGCTGATCCAGCCGGACCACCACCAATAATTACCAAATCATAAATTTTGTTTTCATTCATAGGATCATATTATACACTAAAAAACACCCCAGTAAAATGGGATGTTTTTATTAGAATTATCTTTTACTTCTTCTTAGAAAAGCAGGGACACTTGACCAATCATCGGTTCCTGCGTCTTCACCAATTGTATCATCAATGATTATGTCTGGAGTTTTTTCTATATTTGTTTTTATTAAAACATTATCATTTTGATTAGCTAATGCTGCTGGAGAATTTTGAGTATCGTATGAATTTGTCCTACTTTCATCTGGTGTTCGAATAGTTGTATTTAATATTGGTTGAGAGTTTTGGTTTATTGATCTTTTTGGCATATCAGTAGGGAATCCTGTTGCAATAAGTGTAATTTTTATTTCATGTTTGTTTAGTTTATCATCTCTTATCATTCCAAAGATAACTTTTGCATCTTTATCAACATTTTGAGTTATAAGATTAGCAGCTTCGGAAACTTCATGAATAGACAAGTCATCACTCCCAGCGATAGCTAGTAATACTCCTTTGGCACCACTAATTGATAAATCAAGCAATGGGGAATTAATAGCTTCCATTGCGGCTTTGGCTGCACGGCCTTCACCAGCGGCCCGACCAATACCCATTAGAGCTGATCCAGCATTTGCCATAACAGCGCGGATATCAGCAAAGTCCACATTGATCATTCCAGGAGTTGTGATTAATTCAGAAATGCCTTCTACTGCTTGACGTAAGATTTCATCACACATTGCAAAAGCATCTTTAAATGATGTATCTTTTGGAGCAACAGAAAGAATTCTTTCGTTAGGGATAACGATTATTGCATCTACTTCTTGCTCAAGATCAGCAATACCTTTTTCTGCAAGTCGCATTCTTTGAGCACCTTCAAAGAAAAATGGTTTTGTAACAACAGCTACAGTTAGTATACCTTGTTCTCTTGTTGCAGCAGCAACTATTGGGCTAGCTCCAGTACCTGTACCACCACCCATTCCACAGGCAATAAATACCATGTCAGCACCTTTTACTGCATCTTGGATTTCAGCTTTTGTTTCTTCAGCTGCTTTGCGACCAATGTCTGGGTTCATACCAGCACCAAGTCCACGAGTAAGATTTTTACCTAAATGAATTTTCTTTTCAGCTAGAGATTTATGCAAGTCTTGAGTATCGGTGTTCATTGCAATAAACTCGACTCCTTTAACTTTAGACTCAACCATATGGTTAAGAGCATTGTTTCCAGAACCTCCGACTCCTATAACTTTAATGCGAGCAAATGTTTCTATTGGTGTGTCAACCTTGGCCATAACTTAGAATAAATTAACGTATAACTTCCCAACTATAGCAGAAAAGACAGAAACTAACAAATAGCTTATGCACCGAGCTAATTTAACTATATTAAGGCATTAAATCATGCAAAAAAGCTTTGATTTTATTAGTTATATTATTATTTCCAGTTGTATTTATATTTTTTGAATTAGTAAACTCATTTTGAGTATAAGCGCATAATCCATAAGAGACAATCCAAGAAACATCTCGAATTCGGGGCTTCATTTGTAGTAAATGTTCTGGAATTCCAACACGAGTTGGTAGTTTTAAACTGCTTCTAGCTAAGGATTCAATTTGTGCAATGTGTGAACCTCCACCAGTGATAACAATTCCAGCAGGTAACAATGCATCGCGATTTATTTTTTTTAAATGTTTTTCGATTAGTTCAAAAATATCACGTAGTCGGGCTTCGATAATTTCAGATAATTTTCTTTCGCTGTGTCCACCTATTGTTCTACCTGTTTTTATCATCTCAGCTTCTTCAATTCCAATTTTTAAACCAAGAGCGATATCTTTTGTAAAATCAGACCCACCAATAGGGAAGACTTGTAGTGATAGTGGTAGCCCATGTTCATAAACAATAGTTGATACTGTTTCTGCTCCAATGTTTGCAAGCATGACTCCATTTTGTCTTTGGCTTTCTGTTAATGCAACCTTAGAAGCAGCAATTGGTGAAGCCACAATATTTTCTATCTCTATTCCCATTTCAGTAAATAAATCTAGCATATCAGTTAAATGCTGAGCTAAACAAATAACAAACAAAACTCTAACTTCTATACGACTACCACGCATACCTAGTGGTCTACCTAGAACTTCTTTACCATCAATTTTATATAGTAAAGGTATTGTATGTAAAACTTCCCGATTAGTTAAATCAATTTTTTTGTTAGCTTCTGCAATGGCTTTTTCAATATCATTATCGTTTACTATACCATCGGCTCTAGTTACTACGGTGTCTCCTGATGAAATAACCGAAGTAACGCTAATCCCACCAATAGATACATTTACTTTTTTAACTTCAATATGGGATTGTTCTTTTAATTGGTTTATTAATGTTTGGATTGTGTTTTTGGCACTTTGGATATGCGTAATATAACCGCTCCGAAGACCCATTGATTCACAAGCGGCAACTGCAATTATTTCAGGATAATCATTTTCTTCATTATTATTACGCAAAGTAACAATAGCTCGGGCTGTATGAGTCCCAATGTCAATTCCTATCGTATGATTTTGTTGTTTATTTCTTCCGAGCATTTTTATTTAAATACAGTTTATTAAGTATTTTCTTTTCGTACTCTTCCATTGTACTACTATGTTCCATTCCTTTCAAATGTAGACATCCGTGGATAAATAAAAAAACTAAATAAGTATCAAAATCCATATCAAAATCAGGAGCTTGTTTTTTTGCAGTTGGGAGATGGATAAAAATTTCACCTGTGTTTTTAGAATAAGGGAAAGATAAAATATTTGGGGTATAGTCTTTATTGCGATATTGTTGGTTAAGTTTTACAACTGTTTTTTTATCAGCAAAAACTAATGATAATTCATATTTTTTACCTAAGATATTGTTTTTAATATCAAGAAAAGGAAGGTTAAAATCCTTCCTTCCTGACACACTTTTTTGTTTAGCAGTATAGCTAATTGTTATTGTGTCGTTTAGCAACATTTTATTTATGAAGATTTTTTAGCACCACGAACAACTCGAGGTTTGATTTTACCTAGTTTTTTAAGTTTTTCAATTTCAACACCTTTTTTAAGACGTTTAATTTTATTAACCTTTTGAGCTAATTTTGATTTTGGTCGTTCGTTGTATCTTTTACCTCGAACTTTTGGAACAATTGCTGAATCTTGAACTTTCCGTTGAAAACGACGAAGTAAAGATGCGCCGGATTCAGTCCCAGCTTTTGTTACTTCTACTTGGTATGTTGTACTCATATATGTAACTTAATATAGCACATTATAAATATAATGCAAAGCTGTATTGACATAAATACAGGTATAAATGTATTATTTAGTTATATGAATGAAAACCCCAAAAAATTTAATCCATTAGACGGTGCCTTAGAGAATGGTCAGTCAATTAATAAGTCTGAAGGTTCTGTAGAAAAATTTAATCCATTGCCTACAGATCAAGAAATGGTTGATAGTGGACAAACGGTGTTAGATCCATTAGAAGCAATTGAAAGAAAACAAAAAACTGAACAACAAATAGCGGAGACAAAAGTAAAATTAAATGAATTTTTTGATAATGCTTTAGTTTCTGAAAACGATAAACCGATAGAATCTTCAAATGAAATACCAGTTCCAAAACCTCCAGAAAAATTTGACCCATTAAAAGGTGGTAGCGTAGATAATAAAAATCTCTAATAAACTTCAATTTTTAAATATTTCAGAAAAGGTAGCAAATCGTTTGCTATCTTTTTTGGTAAACCATAATCATCATTAGTTATTGACCAATTTGTAGTTGGAAATGAAGCGTGGATTTTAACTTGACCTAAAATATTTTTTTCTACATTGAGATTAAGTCCAAACCCGGTTTGGACATTTTCTAAAATCTTTATAATATCTTTTTGGATTTTTTCTACTTTGCTGGCGTATGGGTCCAGTATAAAAATAACATGCCGGGCGTATGGTGGATAATAGAGATTTTTTCTATCAGCAAGTTCTATTTTTTGCCAATCTTTCTCTTTTTGATTTAGGAAATCTTTTTCCATATCTTGCATTACACTAACTATCATTCCATGAGTACAATTATTTACATAATGTAATATGTCTCGAGCTCTCTCTACTGATTCAAAAAATTCATTATAAAGAAGTGCTCCTAGTGATGGTACAATGCAAATATCACAGTTATTTACTTCATTAATAGTGTTTAGTGGACCAACTATAATACCGCCATTTGTTTGCCAATTCTTGATATCTTTTTGTTTTATTGATGTTGAAAAATCATAAATGTTATTTTTATAATTTTTAGGCACGATATTTTCTACATTTTCTATAATTCGCTCTATTCCATAGCCTAGTGGGGTTAAATTCCAACTATCACAGTTGGTACATTTAGCCAGTGCTGTATAGCCCTTTTTACAATTTAAACAAATGAAAATATAATTTCCAGAAATACCATAATTTTTAGCATAATTTCGATTATTTTTTACAAGTTTTAATGCATCATAACACTCGGGGCAACTATGAATTTGTCCGCAATCGCCACAACTGGTTTTAGGGGAAAAGTTTTTTGTTGGAGTAATAATTAAAATTCTTTGAGATATATTTTTTAAAATCACTTCTTGAATTGGGATAGATAATGGGTATTGTTTTTCGGTATGTGGTTCGTTTTCTCGAGAGATTATTCTTAAGTCAGATTTATTATTTATTTCTAATTTTTTAATTTGTTCCACATTCCATTCATTATAACGAAGTCTCGTATTGTGTGATTGGAAAGAAATTTTGATATTTAAATTTTTAGCTAAAAGCACAATAAAAGCTACTCCATCAAACCCTAGATAATTAATACTATATAAAGATAAATTTTCTGGATCATCAATTATAATATGATTTATTTTACTTTTATTATCTTGAAAAAATTCTAAAAAAGTAGCAAATGTAGCAATATTTTCTGTGTCATTTTGTTTTACTAATTTTTTATTTCCAGAAGTAATAATTAATGTTTTAGAATTTTCATTGATTTTTATTTTTTTGAATTTTATTTCTTTTAAACATGCACGAATTATTACATCTCTTGAAACCAATGAATAAATAGAAAAATTATTAATCACCGCTACAATTTCTTTTTTTAGAATTATGTTATATTTTTGTTTTTCTATTTTTAATAATTTCCAAGGAAGTGATTTGATATAACTTTTTTCATCTTGAACATTTTTAACAGAAATAATTAAACTTTTTTCAATACTTTTTTTAATTGGTGCATCAATAATTGTGCCAACAGTTAATTGATCACTTGCAATGTAGGATAATTCTCCATCTGGGATTTTACGTTTAGTTGGGATAACAGTAATGAGGTACATAAGGGTATTTTAGCATAAAAATTACCCACTATAATACTCTTAATTTTTATGCTATAGTAGCCCCATATGTTCCCGTTAGAAGCCGCGATCGACAATATGGGGATAAAGAAATAATATACAATATATATGACAAAAATTACTAGATTTAATATAAAGTATGGTGGCGAATGTATCGCGATCTGCTTCTAACGGGATGTCACTTTTTCGGAAAAAACTTGGAATTGATTTAGGCACAGCTAATACTTTGGTTTATGTTCCTGGTAAAGGAATAGTTCTTTGTGAACCTAGTGTTGTTGCTGTTAGTGAACAAGATAATAAAATTTTAGCTGTTGGTAATGATGCTAAAGACATGATTGGTAAAACCCCTGATTCTATAATCGCATATCGCCCAATGCGTGATGGAGTAATAGCGGATTATCGTGTGACCGAAGCAATGTTAAGATATTATATTAATAAAGCACTCGGCAAATGGTCATTTGTTCGTCCAGACGTACTTATTTCTGTGCCAGCGGGAATTACTTCGACCGAGCGTCGTGCTGTGATTGAAGCAGCTTTAAAAGCCGGTGCTAAAAATGCATATGTTGCCAAAGAACCTATTTTAGCAGCTATTGGGGCGGGTATTCCTATTTATGAATCTCGCGGGCATATGGTTGTAGATATTGGGGGTGGGACAACTGATGTTGCTGTAATATCACTAGGTGGAATTGTAGCTTCAACAAGCGTTAAATGTGCTGGGAATAAATTAGATACTGCAATAACAGATTTTATTAAAAAGTCTTTTAATTTAGCTATTGGAGACAGAACCGCTGAGCAAATAAAAATAAGAGTTGCTTCTGCAATACCTGTTGATGATGAAATTACAATGTTGATTAAAGGCCGAGATTACATAACGGGTCTTCCTCGTACTGCACAAGTTACAACAAATGAAATCTGTCGAGCAATTGATAAAGAACTTCGGATGATGGTAAAAGCCATCAAAGATGTTCTTCAGGAAACTCCTCCAGAATTAGCATCAGACATAATTGATCATGGAATTATTATGACAGGTGGAACTTCGCAACTGAAATCTCTGCCAGAATTAGTTTATCGTCGTACTGGAGTTAAGGCGCGTTTGGCTGATGATCCAATGCTATGCGTTGCCAAAGGAACCGGTGAAGCATTAGAGCATCTTGATATGTATAAACGTGCATTACTTTTAAAACAAAAATAATCTAAAATATGGAAAAATTAAATCCATTTTCTATTATTCTAAAAAAAGAAAATCTTTCCCACGCTTATTTATGTTTGGGGGAATATGAACAAAATAAATTATATTTTGAAGAATCTTTAAAAGATTTGGGTTTAAAATTAAATACCCCTGGGAATTTTATTTTTATTGGTAATACTTTTACTAAAGATGATGCGGATCAATTAAATTCTTGGTATATCAAAGGAGCTACTGCTGATAGTCCATACACAATAGCAGTTATTTCCGCTGGTACTTTAAAAACTGATGCCCAGCAACTACTGTTAAAGGTTTTTGAAGAAGCTCGTAATCCTTATATATTTTTTATATTTGCACCATATGGTACGGAAATCCTGCCAACAATTAAATCACGTTGTAGTTTAGTTGAGCTTATAAATAATAATTCGTCAGCTAGTGGAAAAGAAATCCAAAAATTTATAAAAATGTCAGCTGGGGAGAGGATTAAACATATAACGGAACAAATAAAAAATAAAGAATCATCTGAAGTTAGAACTTTTACCGAAGAATTAGTTCGAAATTTAATAAATCATTATCATTCTGATGGTTTCGGAAAAAACAAAGATATTTTAAATAAATTACTTCAAGCTCAAAACTCATTAGCCACTGGCCACATCGCCCCAAAATTCATTTTGGATTATGTGGTGACTGTGGTAAAATAGTTTTACTTATGATTAAAGAAGCACAAATAGAATTTAAGAAAGTTGAAGAATGGCTTAGTACTGAATACGGTCAAATCCATTCTGGAAGGGCAACACCAATGGTACTGGATGGTGTGCAAATTGAGCTTTATGAAATGATGCAACCAATTAGAAATGTTGCTTCTATTTCAATTGAAGATCCAAAAACTATTCGCATTGCTCCTTGGGATAAAAATGCCGTAAAAGCTATTGAAAAAGCTTTAACTGATTCTAATTTAGGACTGGGTGTTGTAGCTGATAGTGACGGTATACGATTAATTTTTCCAGCGCTTACTACTGAGCGTCGAGAACAAACTGTAAAAATTTTAAAACAACTACAAGAAGAAGCTCGGATTCGAGTACGAAAAGTTCGAGGTGATTTCATGGATGAATTAAAAGATTTACCAGAAGATGAAGAGCGTCGCAGTAAAGATGATATTCAAAAATTAGTTGACGATACAAATTCTAATCTTGAAATGATATTTAAGAAAAAAGAAATAGAAGTAATGGGAGATGCCAGCTAGGTGCTAGTTTCTAATGACTAGGTTCTAGAAAAAATAACAAATAATAAAAAACAAAAATGAATATTATAATTTTTATATTGGTGCTATTAGTAGTAGTCGTTGTACATGAGTACGGGCATTTTTTTGCAGCTAAAAGTACTGGTATGGGGGTTAGTGAATTTGCTTTTGGTTTTCCACCAAGACTTTTTGGGTTTAAATATAAAGGTACACAATATTCAATAAATTTAATTCCATTGGGCGGTTATGTAATGATTGATGGTCAAGATGGCACCGAAGATGAAAACGACCCCAATGTTGATCATACTAAAAAATTCCATAATAAATCTCGTTTAGCTCAAATTTGGGTTTTGTTTGCGGGGCCACTTATGAATATTGTTTTGGCTTATGTTTTGATTGTAGGTTCGTATTTAGGATTTAATAAAATTCAAGATACTGTTATTCCTTCTATTGTTATTTTAGAAGTAGTAAAAGGCTCGCCAGCTGAAATTGCTGGTATTGAATCTGGAGATAAAATAGAATCAATTTATTTAAAAGATGCTATTGACCCTAGTTATAACCCTACAATGGAATTGTTTACAAATACAATAAATCAAAGTAATGGAGAGAATTTGTTTTTAGAAATTAGTCGAAGTGGTGAAAATAAAATCATAGAAATAAAACCATTAAAAAATGATGATGGTTATAAAATTGGAGTATCATTAGGGTTACTTGAAAGTCAAAAATTACCATTTATTCAAGCTATAAAAATAGGTTTTGTTGATACTTTTAATTTAACAAAACAAACTGTAATTGGTTTTATTCAAATGTTCCAAAAATTATTTACTGGGCATAGCGTCAAAGAAACACTCATGGGTCCAGTTGGAATAGCTAAACAAGTTGGGACTTTTGCAGATTTTGGGTTTAGTTATTTGTTACGATTTATTGCAGTTATATCTATTTCTTTAGGGGTAATTAATCTACTGCCATTACCAGCTCTTGATGGGGGACGAATATTTGTAACAATAATTGAGGCAATTCGAAGAAAAAGCTTTTCTAAAAAAATTATTGGAACAATTCATACATTCGGGTTCTTTGTATTAATGGGGCTTTTGGTTCTGATAACTATTTTTGATGTTATAAAATTATTTAAATAAAAAACCACCAACCGATAAAAGTTGATGGTATTAAAATATCTTTTACTTTGTACTTATTATTTAGAAAAATTTAAAAAAAGAGATTTTATAAATTTTCTAAAAATGAATCCTGCTAAAATTCCTATCGAAATAGATACGAAATAATAACTGGTAACATTTAAGCATATGATAGACATTACTATCATTATTAAAATTTTAACGGTTTTGGTTTTTAACCATGTTCCGTATATCCAAGAAAAAAAACAAATTACAACCAATGGTGGCCATGTGTGATGGTCAAATTGCCACTTGGGTGTTTTAGGGTCTGTTAATAGAACTATATTTGATGCTATTAACATTAAGATAGCAATTATAAAAAATTTATAATGCCATATATAGTTCGTAATTTTTTCAAACCAGTTTAAAAACCGGTCAAATTTTGTCGGTGTTTCCAGAACAGTCCCGTAACGAGAGTCCGGATTTTTTGAGGATGTTTTCATTGTTTTACATTTATTTATACAATACATAATAAGAATAATTATGTCAATATATGGGTTTTATCTATACATTTGCTATTTTTAATTAAATCTGGTATTATAATCTTTATAAATATGCGGTTTAACGCGTGTTTTATTTTTTACTCAAAATAACCTAATTTTTAAATGGAAATTCGAAATATTGCAATTATTGCCCACGTTGACCACGGTAAAACAACATTAACTGACAAACTGATGCAGTTTTGTGGATCAGGAATAGAAGGTTCAACTATGGATACAAACGATCTTGAAAAAGAACGTGGAATTACTATTTATTCTAAAAATACTTCTGTTAATTGGAAAGGTACAAAAATCAATATTATTGATACTCCAGGACACGCGGACTTTGGTTCAGAAGTTGAACGAGTTTTAAAATCAATTGATTGTGTATTATTACTTGTTGATGCTCAAGAAGGTCCAATGCCTCAAACAAGATTCGTTTTAAAAAAGTCTCTTGAATTAGGGCTTAAACCAATTGTTGTTTTAAATAAAATAGACAAACCAGCTGCTAATCCAGCTCGGGCACATGATGAAATTTTAGAATTATTTATTGAATTAGGAGCAGGAGATGATCAGTTAGATTTCCCAATGATTTACGCTATTGGCCGTGAAGGTGTAGCAATGAAAAATTTAAATGATGAACGTAAAGATTTAGCTCCATTATTGGATATGATAATTGAGCATGTTCCTAATGCTGTTAAAAATGAAAATAATCCAGTTCAAGCTCAAGTTTTTTCTTTGGGGTATGATTCATTTTTGGGACGTTTAGGTATAGTCCGTGTTTATGCTGGTGAATTAAAAAATGCTAGTTCTATTTTTGTTCATACTCAAGATGGGACACTACGTGAGGGTAAAATTACAAAATTATTTCAATTTGAAGGAGTAAACAGAGTCGAGACTCAAAGTCTAACAGCTGGAAATATTGGAGTAGTTGCTGGAATTCCAGAAATCACAATTTCAGAAACAATAGTTGATTCCAAAACCACACCTTCTATGGGTGAAATTACAATTGATGAGCCAACAATATCATTACGTTTTTTAGTTAACGATTCACCATTTGCAGGTCGTGAAGGTAAATTTGTAACATCTCGTCAAATTCGTGAAAGATTAGAAAGAGAACTTGAAGTTAACGTTGGGCTTCGAGTTGATTTCCAAGATGACGGTTCATCTATGGTTTACGGACGTGGAGAATTACATATTGCTGTACTTCTTGAACAAATGCGTCGTGAAGGATATGAAGTTCAAGTATCACAACCTCAAGCTATTGTTAAAACAATTGAAGGAGTTAAATCTGAGCCTTATGAAGAGGTAACTATTGATGTTCCTACAGAATATTCTGGTGCTGTACTTGAAAAAATGACTCGTCGTCGTGGTTTAATTACTAATATGAGTGAAAGAGAAGGTATAACCCGCGTACAATTAGATGTGCCTACTCGTGGACTTTTGGGGTATCGTAGTCAGTTTGTCATTGATACAAAAGGTCTTGGAATAATTGCTTCTCGTTTCAGTGGATTTAAAGATTATGCTGGCGAAATCTCACACAATGATGTTGGGTCTATGACATCAATGATGAGTGGTAAAGCCGTTTCTTTTGCGTTATGGAATTTAGAAGAAAGAGGGGTTTTGTATATTGGACATGGAACTGAAGTTTATGAAGGTATGGTTATTGGGAATACACTAAAAGGTGATGAATTAGCTGTGAATCCTATCAAAGGTAAACAATTAACAAACATGAGAGCTTCTGGAACAGATGAATCAATCTCACTTAAACCACCGTATGTTCTATCTATTGAAAGGGGATTGGAAACAATGAAATGGGATGAATATTTAGAAATTACACCTAAATCTATTAGACTTCGAAAAAAGTTTTTAACAGAACAAGAAAGATCTAAAAACAAACGACAGACAATAGATGGGGATAAATAAATATTTGACATTATTTTAGATATACCATATAATAATTAACAGAATATAGAATTCATTATTAATTTAATTTTACACAAATGCCTACAGTAAAAGATAAACAAAAAGGAAGTAAAATTTCTTTTAAACCTAAACAAGTTACTAAAAAACTAATTGGTCATCTTCAAGACCGTTCTCATGATGTGGTTGTTAGTCGGTTTGGACTTGGGTCTGACCTTGAAAGACGCACTCTTGAGGCTATTGGTGAAAAATACGGTATTACAAGAGAACGTGTTCGCCAAATCGAACATGCTGCACTAACTGCTATTCGCAAGCATTCATCTTTTAAAGAAGAATCAGGTACATTTAATGAACTAAAATCTTTAATTAAAGAATTAGGTTCTTTAGTTGAAGAAGACGAACTACTAAATACTTTTTCATCTGATAAATCTACTCAAAACCATATTCATTTTTATTTAGTTCTTGGGGATGATTTTAAAAAAATAAAAGAAGATGATCATTTTAAATCTCGTTGGCATATTGATGATGAATTATCTGACCAAGTTCATACTGCACTGCATTCTTTATATGCTTCACTTACAGATGAAGAACTAGTTACAGAAGGTGATTTTATAACAAAATTTATTGAACAATGTCGTAAAGCAAATGCAACTATATTATCTGATGAAATTGCAAAACGATATCTTAGAACTTCTAAAAAAATTGCTAAAAATCCATTAGGTGAATGGGGTAAAGCTGGTACAAGTGGAGTGAAGACTCGTGGAATCAAAGATTATGCATATTTAATGATGCGTAAACATGGCTCACCAATGCATTTCCGTGAAGTTGCCAAAGCCATCAGTGAAACTTTTGGTAAAAAGACCCATACTGCAACATGTCATAATGAATTGATTAAAGATAATAGATTTATTTTAGTTGGCCGGGGGATATATGCTTTAAAAGAATGGGGTTACAAAGCAGGAATCGTCCGTGAAGTTATTAAAGATATTCTTAAACAATATGGTCCAATGACTAAAGAAGATATAGTAGACCATGTTATGAAAGAAAGATATTTAAAAAAGAACACAATTTTAGTAAATTTGCAAAATGCTAAATATTTTAAAAAAGGTAAAAATAATTTATACACATTAGCTTAAATAGTGGATAAAACCTCCCATATTCTGGGAGGTTTTATGTTATAATAGAACTATGTCATCAAGTCATGAATCAAATACCCCCGTAGTCTTAATTTTAATAATTGGGATTGTTATTGTTGGGGCTTTAATTGGTATTTTTTTTCCAAAAGGTATAAAGAACACAAAAAAAATTATACCTACAATTGATCAAATGGGTAAAATAAAAGGTGATACCGTAAGACCAATTGATAATCGAGAAACAGATGCATATTATACAAAAGCAGACATTGACACTAATGTTTGTGGAGTAAAAGTATTCTCGCCACTACCTGGGCAAAAGGTTAGTTTCCCATTAGAGGTTTCTGGGTATGTTAATGGCTGTGGGTGGGTACCATTTGAAGGTCAAGTAGGTACTCTTGAAGTTAGGGATAATAAAAATGCTCTTTCTCCATTAATAATTTTACCAGTAGATGGAGATAATTATACTTTGCCGGCATATTTTAAAGTTAAAATTAATCCACAAAATAATCCAATATCATCTGAGGGTGTATTAATTTTCCACAATGATGACCCTAGCGGAGAAAATCCTCAAACTTTTCAAGTTCCAGTAGTTTTTTAAATAATTATGTTTGAATATTATGCAATAAATGTTGTCCTGGGAATACTTAAAATTCTTTTAGTTCTTTTGCCTATTCCGCTTGCTTATATTGCATACATTATGTGGCATCATTATGTTAGTGAAGATTTTATTTCTGGTATTCAATGGCAATTACTTGAAATTCAAATCCCTCAACAAATTGTCAAAACCCCACTTGCAATGGAGACAATACTTGCAAATGCTTTTTATCATAAATCAGGTAAAGGTCTTTGGGAAGAATATTGGCAAGGAGCAGTTCATTTCTTCTTTTCACTTGAAATTGTATCCATCGAAGGTCGTGTTCATTTTTATATCAATACTCCTTCTAGGGTTGTACCACTTATTAAATCTCAAATTTATGCGCAGTATCCGCAAGCTCGGGTTTTAGAAGTTGAAGATTATGTTTGGTCTGTACCACGTATTGGCCGTAAAACTGGTTGGTCTATGTGGGGGTGTGAATGGACATTAGAGAAAGATGACCCATATCCAATTCGAACATATCTTGATTATGGGCTTGATAAAGTTGTAAAAGATACAACAGAGCAAGTTGACCCAATAGTATCTTTAGTTGAATTTTTATCAACAATTGGTCCAGGGGAACATATCTGGACCCAATTAATTATTCGTTGGTCTAAAAAACAATATGGTAAAGGTCTTCATAAATGGGATTTTTATGCTGAATGTGATCGTGTTTTAAATGAAATTGTTAAACCTTATTCTAAAGAAAATATTAACGAAGCAACTGGCGAAGTTAAATCTCGCGAAGTTCGTCCCCCAGATTATTTAAAAGATGAAATCACAGCTATTAGTGATAAACAGCACAAGCTTTGTTTTGATTGTGGAATGCGAACTATTTATTTAGCTAAAGCCGAAGTTTTTGATCAGCAAAAACGTCGAGCTTTGCGTATGATGTATCGTCAATACAATAATCCTGTTTTTAATTCATTAAAAAGAATAAATGCAACTCAATATGATTCACCTTGGGAAGACCCATTTGATATAGTATTAACTATGCGTAAAAACCGAATGTTGGATTGGTATCGTTTTCGTGTATTCTTTCATCCACCGTGGCAATTTGCTTTTAAGTATCCATTCCCATTTAACCTTTTTATTGTAACTGACCCCCCAGAAATTTTTGTATTAAATACCGAAGAAATAGCTACCTTGTTTCATTTTCCACCAACTGCTATGTCTACACCATCTATTAAACGTGTCGAAACAAGAAGCTCTAAAGCTCCAACAAATTTACCGATATAATTTATGCGTTTTTCCCATATTGCGTTAATTGGTTTTCTAGTTTTAGTTTTTCTAGCTATTTATGGGTTTTTATTACCTTTGAAATTAACAAAAGAAATAAGCATTGAGATTCCTTATGGGTCATCGGTTTCTTCGACTGCTAAAATTTTAAAAGATAAAAATATAATAAGGTCTAAAGATTCATATATTTTATTAATAAAAATATTTCACCCAAAAGGAATAGTTGCAGGGAGGTATTCTTTCTCAGGGAGTGTTAATGTTTTTAGTGTTGCTTACCGAACATCAGTAGGTGAATTTGGTAGAGACCAGGTTAAATTAACCATACCCGAAGGTTTTACAAACCAAGAAGTGGTAAATCGAATAAATGCACTTTTCCCTAATTTACCTAAAGATCAAATTAAAAATAAATTACCCGAAAAAGAAGGTTATATTTATCCTGAAACTTATTTCTTTGATCAAGATGCTAGTGTTGATGAAATTATTAATACTTTGATTAATAAAAGTAACATCAAACTTGAAAAGGTATTAAAAAATATTCCATTAAATGGAAATGAAGCTAATATAATTTTAACTAAAGCATCTCTTGTTGAAGCCGAAGGTCGTACAAAAGACGAACGTCATATGATAGCCGGTATTATTGAAAATAGATTAGCTATTAATATGCCACTGCAATTAGATGCAACATTGACTTATTTAACTGGCCGAGCATCGAACGAACTAACTATTAAAGATTTAAAAATGGTCTCTCTTTTCAATACTTATACAAATAAAGGCTTACCTCCAAGTCCAATTAACAATCCTGGGGAAGAGTCTATTAATGCAGTATTAAATCCTAAAGACTCTAGCTATTTGTATTATCTACATGATAAAAATGGTAATATTCATTATGCCAAAACATATCAAGAACATTTACAAAATAAAAATAAATATTTAAGATAATTTTATAACAAAAATGAATTTTATAACACCAAATAATAAAAATTATAGTTTATTGGATTCGGGCAATGGCATGAAATTGGAGCGTTTTGGTAATGTAACACTACTACGTCCGGAACCAGAAGCTATTTGGACACCAAGTAATATAAGACTTTGGGATGATGTCGATTATAAATACAACAGAAATGGCAAAGATAAATGGGTAAAATCTAAAAATACTCCGGAATCATGGGTTATTAATTATGGGGGAATTGATTTGTTGGTCAAACCAACTGCTTTTAAACATACAGGGCTTTTCCCCGAGCAATTGTCTAATTGGGAATATTTTAAAAAAAATACAAAAGATAAAAAAGGATTAAAGGTTTTAAATTTATTCGGTTATACTGGGGCCTTTAGCGTAGTAGCCCTATCATTAGGGCACAGTGTGACCCATGTTGACTCATCTCAAGGTGTAAATGATTGGCTAAATAAGAATGTTAAGTTAAATAGTCTAGATGGAAAAAATTTAAAAATAATCACCGACGATGTAATGCTTTTTGTAAAAAGACTTGTTAAGCGTGGGGAAAAATTTGATTGGGTAATAATGGATCCACCAGCTTTTGGTCATGGAACAGGTAAAGAATTATGGAAAATTGAACGTGATTTACCAGATTTAATTGACAATGTAATATCTATTTTAACAGATAATCCTGGTGGAATAATTCTAAGTGGTTATTCAGCTGGTTATAGTCCAGAATCTTACAAAAACTTGCTTTTACCTTTTAAAAAGTTGTATGGTGGGGAAGTCGAGTCAGGTACAATGAGCATAAAAGAAGAATCTAATGACCGGCTTTTAACTTTGGGTATTGTGGCTCGTTGGTCAACCAAATAACCACTTGGAGGTCCGACCTCCAAGTAAAAAATATGTTTAAATTCAATTTTTTCAAGAGACAAAAGAAATCCGCCAGCTGGCAGAATACAATAGTTTATATTGGGCTTTCTGGTGGAGTAGACTCGGCCGTATGTGCTGCAATGTTAAAAGATGAGGGCTACAATGTAATTGCTGGGTTTATTAAATCTTGGGCGCCAGATGGTTACCCATGCCCTGTAGAGGATGACCGAAGAGAGTCTATGCGAGTGGCTGCACATTTAGGTATTCCTTGGATTGAAATTAATGCTGAAGAATCTTATAAAAAAAATGTTGCTGAATATATGCTAAATGAATACAAGGCCGGGCGAACTCCTAACCCAGATGTATTTTGTAATGCTACAGTTAAATTTGGTACATTTTATGACGCTGTAATGGCTCGTGGAGCTAATTATGTAGCTACGGGACATTATGCGAAGTTAAATCAAAATCCAAAAACTAAGATCAAAAATTTAGAAAAAGGAATAGATCCAGCAAAAGACCAAAGTTATTTTCTTTGGAATGTGTCATTTGAAAAATTACAAAAAACCATATTTCCTGTTGGTGGAATTCCTAAAACAAAAGTTCGTAAGCTTGCAAAAAAATATAAATTACCTAATGCAAATAGACCTGATTCCCAAGGGGTATGTTTTTTAGGACCAATTGATATGAAAAGTTTTATAATTGAGATGCTTCATCCAGAAAAAGGTAGTGTACTAGATATAGATGGGAATGTTATTGGATCACATGATGGATCAATTCTTTATACTATTGGTGAGCGTCATGGATTTAATTTATTTAAATCATCCCCGGTACCGTTATTTGTAGTTGATAAAAATGTAAATGATAATACAATAACAGTATCAGAAAAATTAGATACAATAAAAAATACTAAAACTTTATATATTAAAAGTCAGAATTGGCTACCAAATAAACCTAATTCTGATAAAATTATAGACGCGGTTTTTCGTTATCATGGGGAAATTCACAAAGTAAAACTGAATACTGATAATTCAATAACATTTATTAATGAACCAATATTAGTTGCTGAAGGCCAATCCGTTGTATTTTATGAAGGGGATATTTGTTTAGGGGGTGGGGTAATATCATTTAATATATAGAATATTGACTTACTAAGCTTAATTATGCTATAATATAAATATTATAAACGAACGCCGAAAAGGTATTAAATTGATATGAAAAAATTATTCAGTGTGGCTCTTCTTATTTTAATGGTGGTCTTTTTTAGTGTACCAGGTATTTCTATGGCTGGAGATGATTTACCGCAGACTGATCTTTGTCTTAATTTATCAGGTATTCAAACCGAAGTTCCTGGTGGATATCATGCGTCTGGAGATGATTGTATCGTTTTTAATGAAAATGGGATGCCAACACAAAGAATTATTGAAGAAGATCTAAAAATTGATGTTTGTTTAAATATTCCTGAAATACAAGAAACTATACCTGCTGGTTATGCAAAAGTTCCAAATGGTGATTGTAAAGAAGATTTATGTAAAAACATATCAGGTAATCAATTTGATATACCGACAGGACATATTCGTATAGATAATACAGATTGTTTACCTGATATTTGTCCAAATTTAGTAGGAGCTCAAGCAAAAATGCCAAATAATTATTACGAAGGTGATGGTGGTGAATGTTTCTTAAATCTTGATATAAGATTTAACACATTAGATGGTGTAAAATTAACAACACCAAGGGATTCAGGTAAATATGTTTATGATGCTTGTCCTAATATGTTCGGTATTCAAGGTGGTGTTCCAGCAGGTTACACAAAAAATAACCTAACTAATCGTTGTACTAAAATTCCAGTTATAGATTTATGTAATAATATAGAAGGTGTTCAAAAAACATTACCTAAAAATAATCTTCGTAGAGAAGATGGGAGTTGTTACAATAAATTAACAGCACCAAAAATTGAAGCACCTAAGATAACCGAAGAAACAAAAAGATAATAAATATAAAATAAACCCCATTAATTTGGGGTTTATTTTATGGTATATTATTATTGTACAATAAACAAAAATAGTGTATAATAGAATATATGGCAAAAAGATTAGCAACAAACACCAAAAATAAGACCACTCGTTCTCGTAAAACAGTAAAACGTCTTGCAACTAAATTTGCAATGAAAGCTGCAAAAAAGAACTAACATAAACCCCGCTTTTATAGCGGGGTTTATGTTATAATAAATAATATTGTTATGCGTAAAATATTTTTATTAATTATATTAATAGTATTAATTTGGTTTATAAATTCATACTATAAATCAAACCACTTAAATTCTACCGTTATAAAAGCAATAAAAAATACCGGTAGTTTTATTGAAGATATAAATATTTTAGGAATAAATAATATTTGTTCTAAACCTATAACTTATAAAATAGGTCAATTCGATGAAGGATTTAATATTACAAAAGAAGACTTTATTGAATCACTACAAAATGCTGAAAATGTTTGGGAGTTAAAAACCAACAAGGATTTATTTAAATATGATCAAGAAAAAGGTAAGGTCACTATAAACTTAATTTATGATTATCGCCAAGAAGCAACAAATAAATTAACTAGTATTGATAGTCAGCTAAAAGATGGACAAATAAAATATAATTCAGTTAAGGCTGAATATAATAAATTAAAAAAACAATACGATATTGTAATTTCAAAATATAATGTTAATTTAGCTTCTTTTAACAAACGAAGTCTTTCTTATCAAGAAAAGGTAAAGTATTGGAATTCTCGAAGTGGAGCACCCAAGAGTGAATATGACTTATTACAAAAAGAAAAATTATTGTTAGATCAAAAATATAAAGCGCTACAAATAGAGCAAAATAATGTTAATAAATTAGCTTCAAGCGTTAATACTCTTGCTACAGAGCTTAATCGGTTAGCCTTTGTTTTAAATTTAAATATTAAAACATATAATAGTGTCGGAGAAGAACGTGGAGAAACATTTAAAGAAGGTTTGTATACTAAAGATAATTCTATCGAGAAAATAGATGTATTTGAATTTAGTAGTAATGATAAATTAATACGAGTTCTGGCACATGAATTTGGTCATGCTTTAGGTATAGATCATTTACCTGACCCTAATTCAATAATGTATGAACAAAACCAGAGTAATAGTTTAGAATTATCTACTTTAGATTTAGAGGCTTTAAATTTGGTCTGTAATTCTTAATTTAAAATAACTCTATTTTGAAAAATAGAGTTATTTTATTATCTATATAGATAAAATCACAAATTATTTTTTTGTAAGTTTCATTGACATTGGGATAGCATATAATGCTGCAATTCCAACTAAAATGTATACTAGTTTAGAAATTGAGCTTGCATCTCCAAATATTGTTGTAACTAAATTAAAATTTAAAAGTCCCACTAGCCCCCAGTTAAGACCTCCAACAATAATTAATATTATAGCCACAACATCTACTCCATTTAATTTATTCATAGAATTTTTTAAAATTATTTAAATAATCGACCTATTTAATTATATCAAATTATAAACTTACTAAATAGATCAAAATAGTTTTTTGGGGATAACTTATATTATCATAGGGTCTGGGGTAACAATAGTATCTTCTTTTGTATCTACAACTAAATACCCCCGAATATTTAATATTTCTCGGAGCTCATCACTTTTTATATAATCTTTTTCTTGCCTAGCTTTATTTCTTTCAAAAACTATTTTATTGATATCTTCAGGTAATGTTTTGTCCGATCTGTAATATTCATTAAAACCAAGACCTAAAATATCATCAATAGAATTTACTGTTGCTAATTTTACACTATCATTTATATTATTATCATCAAATAATTTTATTAAAATAGATATTGCTTCTGCTGTATTTAAGTCATTAGCAAGGGGCTCTTTAACTTTTTTTATATAATTATTATCAGGTTCGGTTGGGGCATTACCCATAATGCTTATATATTTTTCATACATTCTCTTAAGTGTAGTTTGTGCACCGTATAATGCATCCCAAGTTAAATTAGCTGGTGATCGATAATGAGTCCCGTATAAAAAATATTTATATGAAAGCGGGTGAATACCTCGAACTTTAAAATCACTAAGCATTAAAAAATTACCATCGCGTTTTGCCATTTTTTTACCATCAACCATTAAATGATTACAATGTACAAAAAATCTTGAAAATTCATGACCATAAGCACATTCACTTTGAGCTATTTCATTTTCATGATGGGGGAACATATTATCAATTCCACCAGTGTGAATATCTACAATTTCACCAATAAATTCTCTAGCCATAGCAGAACATTCTATATGCCACCCAGGGCGTCCAGGCCCCCAAGGAGAATTCCATTTGTTAGGACCATCATTTATATCCCAAGATTTCCATAAAGCAAAGTCTTGAACGTCATCCTTTTCATATTCATCTGCATTATTCATTCGACCATCGGCATTTGTCTTTAAATCTTCTGGTTTGAAATCAATTAATTTACCGTAATTTTTATCAGATTTTACACTAAAATAAACGCTACCATCATCTGTTGTATAAGCAAAACCTTTTTTAATTAAAATTTCAGTGATTTCTATCATTTTTGGGATAGAATCAGTTGCCGGGGTATAGTGGTTTGCAGGTAAAAGCAATAATTCTTTTCGTCCGTCATAAAATTCTTTTGTGTATTTTGTGGTTAATTCATTAAGGGGGATATTTAGCTCTATAGATTTTTTAATTGTTTTGTCATCTACGTCAGTTAAATTTATTATTTGATTGACGATATAATTATTTGATTCTAAAGTTCGGCGTAAGATATCAGCAAAAATGTATGCTTTATAATTACCAACATGAGGAGTGTTGTATACAGTTGGGCCACAGGTATACATACTGACTTTATTTTCAGCATTATTGGGTTCGAATACCTCGATTTTTTTAGTTAATGAATTGTATAATTTTATAGTAGCCATTTTCTGTTTTTGAAATGAAGTAGTATGAGTACGCCGGTTAGTAAAATTACACCACTAATATAAACAAATTGTGTGAAGGTTCTAATAATAGCTACATCTGTAATCATTGCAATCAGTGTGGCAATTAAAGTCAAAGGGAAAGTAGTAAATGACATAATTGTCAAAATACGCATTGTTTTATTAGTTTTTGCTGAAAGTAGGGAATCATTTGTTTCGCGAAGATCAACCAATAAATCACGGTGTCCTTCTAAAATACCAATTATTTTATGATATTCAGAACGCATGGAACTAATATAATGGAGATATTCTTCCCCAAAAAGTTTAAAACTTGGTCTTTCGAATGAGTCTAATATTCCAGAATGGAATCTTATTGCTTGTCTAAAATCAAGTACCTTACGGTTAATTAAAGATAATTCTGTAACCATTCTATCTTCATGACCATCAAATATTTGATCTTTAACATGCTCCATCATTTGATAGAGATCATTTAATTTAGAACTTGCTTGTTTGTATGATTCCATAATTAATGAATGGAATAAATGTCCAGCGTGAGTGCCAGTAATTTTACGAGAAAGCATAACCTCGACTTCTATTTGTTTAGCAAAATCGTGAATAGCATTAGAAAATTCGTAATGTACTGTTATTAAAAAATCTTTACCAACAATAAAATCCACCTCTAGATCTGGCATCTTTTTTTCATTATGAATTCTTGGAAAATGTAAAACCAAATAGATCATTTCTTTATAGGTATCTACTCGGGATAACAATGTTTCAGTTAAAAGATCGTTTAGTAAAATCTCCGGGACGTTGTATTCCTCAAGAACATGTAGTAATTCTTCTTCTGTTGGGGCCTCGAGATCAACCCAAGTAACACCTTGATATTTATATGTTGAAAGCATGAGTTTATTATAGCAAATATTCTATTAATTTGTATATAGATTTATGGTATAGTTTGGGTATATATGGAACACAGAAATTGTCAGAATTGTCATAGTCAGTTTGTAATTGAATCTGAGGATTTTGCGTTTTATGACAAAATCCATGTTCCACCACCAACATTTTGCCCGGATTGTATGTTGCAACGCAGGATGATGTTTCGTAATGAAAGAACCCTGTATAAAAGAGAAAATAATTCGCCAAACAAATTAGGTGAAATGATAATTTCTATACATAGACCAAACGCAGAATATGTAATTTATGATGATAAAACTTGGTGGAGTGATGCTTGGGATCCAATAGACTATGGTAAAGATTACGATTTTTCTCGTCCATTTTTTACACAATTTAATGAGCTTTATAAAAATATTCCTTTAATCAATTTATCCGTTACTAATATGGTTAATTGTGAATATTGTAATGTCGCTGAAGGTGACAAGGGATGTTTTATGACTACAGCATCTAATAATAATGAAGATTGTTTGTATAGTAATAGATTAAGTAATAATACAAATTGTGTAGATTCTTATATTGCAACAAAAGTTAATTCATCTTATGAAATTATAAATTGTTCAAATTCATATAAAATATATTATTCCAATAATTGTGTTGAGTG
>JACCDT011873642.1_pt1 | contig 26844 bp, 25 predicted proteins | sample 7446291 | NCBI WGS metagenome assembly JACCDT01 (sample SAMN15323446, study PRJNA562643) | freshwater metagenome | isolation source: river surface water | place: USA:Blue River Watershed | collected 2017-08-17 | reverse complement strand
TTCACAAACGTACAACCACAAGCACCTTTACAAATAGTAGTATTAGGTGAAGTATTAAGAGTACAATCACAAAACGGCTCTATATTCGTTAACGTATCCAATGGATGGGAATTAAACGAATTACATAACGTAAGAATTACATCTGCGGCACAAGGTGATGTATTAGTATATGAAGCAAGTTCTTCTTTATGGAAGAATCAACCTTCTTCATCTTTTGTTAAATCTGATAATACAGGTTCGTTCTTAGTAACCGCATCATTTGATGGTAATAGCACAATTACATTCACAAAAGGAGATAGTTCTCAATTTAGTTTATCAGGTTTAGCAAATACAGGTTCTAATACATTTACGGGAACTAACGCATTTACTGTTGGACAAACTACATTCTCATCGCAAGTATTATTTGATAATAACGCTGATATAAATAACTATTCAGGTTCCGCTTGGACATTTGGATTGAGTGGTACAACAGGCTCTAACTATACACTTAAATCAAACCCATTTGAATCAGTATTATTGATTACAAGAGAATCAGATAATGCTAAACCAATTCAAATGGATTGGAGAGATAATAAAGTAACTCTTGCTGAAAGTGGAGCAGTTGATATTGCACCATCAGCATTTGGTGGATTCAAAGTAAATACTACCGCATCATTCTACGGAAACGCAGTATGGTTAATTGCAGAAGGATTCACATCATCTTTAGCATACATAACTGCATCAGCAAGTGGTAGTGATTCAAACTTAATATTTAAAAACGGAAGTACAACTACAGCGACTGTTGTTAGTGGTAGTTCAAACATATTCCAATCACCTGCAGCACCTACTGCTGGATTCGTAAGAAACATAGGTGGTTCGAGCAATATTTTATTAACTTCGGGTTCTGTTCCACAAATAAGTGGAAGTATGTTGACTATACCATCATTATATGGTAACATATTCTCACACACTTCTACAAACAATATTACATTAAGAGGACCTGTAAGTTCATCAGCGTATTCTATTAATCAAAACATCCTAATGGGTGGCCAATTAAACTTTGGTGCATCTGCTGCAAATAGTTTTGATAAAGCAACCGCAGGTATGACTGCAACTGGTAACGCATTATTTAATGGTACTATTGGAGTTAACGCACCTACTACGCCTTTATCATCATCAGTACAAATAGCAGGTAACTTAGTATTTGGTGCATCAGTAACCTTAAACTGCTTCTCATCATCAATAACTTACGCATCAAACGTACAAAATGGTGGTATAACTGTAAACAACTCATTTGCAGCATTATCAGGAAGTAACGCAGCAGTATTAAGTGTTAGGTCAAACGTAAATACAATTTATGGTATTGGACACACATTAAATGTAAGTGGAACAAATACATCTACTACGCAAGGTAAACAATTCTTTGCAAACATATTAGCAGGTACATTTATATCATCATCAATAGGAACAGGTGATAATTGTAACATACTTGCTACGGGTGTGATTGGTAATAGCTTGATTATAACAGGTAGTACATTAACTTCTACATTCGCAGGACCTGATACAGCAAATAGTGGACAAGGTTCTTTATTCGCAGGTAGATTTAACTCTGTTGATGGAACAAAAGACCAAACAGGTGAGACTGTATTCGCAATTGGTACGGGTACTTCTAATGCAAATAGAAAGACTGGATTCTTAATTGATTCAGGTTCTAATACATTTGTAGAAGGTACACTAAACGTAAGTGGAAGTTCTTCATTTACAGGTAGTGTTAACATTTCAACTACAATGAAGTTAGGAGCATCAGACCCATTACCTACTGGCGAAATCGGTATGTTAGCAGTTTCTGCTTCACATCTATGGTTCTACAATGGAGCTTGGACACAATTAGACTAATAAAAAATTACAACTTTTAAGACATCAGTTGTTATTATTGTATAATTTAAGAAAAAAATAAAATTATGAACGCAAAAAACGTACTAAGTAAGATACTAACCATATTATCTGCAGAAAATGAAGAAGTTCTCTTCACAGATGCACAAACAAAAGATGGTGCTATTTTACAATCTCCTACTTTTGATGTAGGTGAAAAGGTTGAAGTAGTTTCAGAAGATGGAACTAAAACACCGGCTCCAGATGGAGAGCATGAGATTTCTTTAATGGATTCAGAAGGCAACGAAGTACTCATCAAAATCGAAACTAAGGATGGCGTTATTACCGAAAGAGAAAACGTTGAATTAGAAAAGAAAATGGAAGAGGAAGTTGTTGACAAAGATGTTGAAGAGAAAGATGAAGAAGATGTTGAAATGGCTGATGCTACTACCGAAGAAGCAAAAGGCTTACCTAACACTACTGAAGAATCTAAAGCAAACGAAAACACATCTGGCGAACCTTCTAAGGACCCATTGATTGCATTGGCTTATAGAATCGAAGAGATGGAAAAAGCAATGGAAGAGATGAAAGTTAAGATGGCAGAAATGTCACCTGTATCCGAAGAAGCAGTAGAAGAAGAAACCGATGATGAAGAAGAAGGAGAAATCGAAATCTCTTTCAAAGCAGAAGATGAAGAGTTACCTAAATTAGATGGTGCTCCAGTTGATATGACTCGTTTATCATCAGAAATACAAAAACCAAATTATGGTAAGAAAGTAGCTAACTCACAGTCTAACTTCTTATCTAAACTTTATAAGTAAAAATATTATTAACTCATTTAAACAAAGAGAAATGAAAAAAATTCAAAAGTTTACTGAACCACAAATCACATCTACTTACGCAGGTGAATTCGCTGGTCAGTATATCGCAGCAGCTTTGTTAAGTGCAAGAACATTGGATAACAAATTAGTAACTATTCACCCAAATGTGAAGTACAAAGAAGTAATCCAAAAGTTAGCAGTTAGCGGCATCGTACAAGACGCATCTTGCGACTTCGTAACATCAGGTTCAGTTGTATTAACTGAAGCAATCTTACAACCTAAAGAATTACAAGTTAACTTACAATTGTGCAAGCAAGAGTTCGTAGCATCTTGGGAAGCTTTACAATTAGGATATTCTGCATTCGATGAAATTCCAAAGAACTTCAACGATTACTTAATTTCTTATGTAGGTGGTAAAGTAGCAGAAGCAACTGAAATCTCTATTTGGCAAGGTAGAAACATCAATGGTCAATTCCTTGGTTTCGAATCTAGCTTATCAGCATCAGTAGCAGCAGGTACTGCAATCGCAGCAGGTACTTCAGCAGCTGGACAAACAGCAGGAGCAATCTCTGGTTCTGTAACTTCAGCAAACGTATTATCTAAATTAGATTCATTAGTAACTTCTATCCCTGATACAGTGTATGGTAAAGAAGATTTAATTATCTATGTACCTACAAACGTAGCAAAAGCTTATCAAATGGCTTTAGCAGGTGGAGCACAAGGTGCTAATGGATGGAACAACCAAATGAACGTTGGTGAAAAACCAATGAACTTCAATGGTATTGAAATCGTATTGTGTCCAGGTATGAGTGCTTCTAAAATGGTAGCAGCTCAAAAATCTAACTTACACTTCGGTACAGGTTTGTTATCAGACTTCAACGAAGTTAAGGTTATCGACATGAGCAACATCGATGGCTCTCAAAATTACAGAGTAATTATGAGATACACTGGTGGTGTTGTTGTAGGTATCCCAGGCGATGTAGTTTACTACGGAGCATTCTAAATAACTTAGTGAATGGGGGAGTAAAATCCCCCACTAACTATTTTTAACTAACAAATTAAACTTAACAGAATATGGCTTGTAATTTATCTCAAGGAAGACAAGAAGTTTGTAAAGAGTCGATTGGTGGTTTACAGGGAGTTTACTTCATAAACTACACAACAGGTTCTTTCACAAAAGATGCAAACGGTTTAGTAACCGCTCTTCCATCTGGCTCAACTGTATATTACTATCAGTTGAAAGGTACGAGTGCATATACTGAAACAGTAAACTCATCTCGTGAAAATGGTACTACATTCTTCAACCAAGAATTAGTATTGAACTTGAAAAAGTTAACAAACGAAATGACAACTCAATTGAAGTTGATGGCATATGGTAGACCTCAAATCATCGTATGGACAAACAACGGAGATGCATTGTTAGTTGGTGAACATTTAGGTGCTGATGTTACTGCAGGTACAATTCAAACAGGTGGAGCATTGGGTGACCTTTATGGTTATTCAGTAACCTTCACAGGTATGGAGCAATTGCCAGCAGCATTTTTATCAGGAAGTACAACTACTTCTCCATTCGCTGGATTGACATCTCAACCAACTATCGTTTACTCTTAATAGTATAACGCTCAGAAAATAATAAAGCACATCTTAACGGATGTGCTTTTTTTTTGTGCTTAACTATTTTGAGGTAATTCATTGTTATTAATAAGATAAGTACAACTTAAATACAAGCTAATGTTAGGATATCACATATCACAAAGCAATTCTTACACCATTAGAACCGAACCAACAGCTTCAAACTCATTCACAATGAGTCTGCAAGATATGACAACGTTGGTAAACACTACGGCTTCTCTATCCAATATCACATATGATGGATACGAAAGCATCTTAGCATTTACTGCTTCTATTAGTGGAGCAATTGTTGGTGAAGAGTGGAGAGCAACTATATACAACGGAAGCACATCGATTTGGCATGGTTCAATTCAGGCATTCGAATCTCAATCACTCTCTATACCTAAATCTACATACAAAACTCAAATTGACCAATTTATTTCTCACGAATCAGAGAATAAATACATTATAATGAAATAATATGAAAGGAAAACAAAACTTTGCAGTTGTTAACGTAAACACAAACCAACTTCCTGTTATTTCGGAAGATACAAAGACGAGATATACCTGGGTACCATTTGGTGTCTATGGACAAGATGATTTCTTTCAGGCGGTTGTAACTGCATGGAACGTATCAACAACTACATCTGCTTGTGTTGAAGGAATAGCTGATTTAATCTTTGGTAAAGGTATTTACTCAAAGAATGAAGCGTTTAATGAGGTGTTACAAAAGTTAATTCCGCAAGAAGAAACTAAAAGAGTAGCATTTGATTTAAAACTATTCGGTAATGCTGCATTTCAAGTATATTGGGATGATACACACACAAAGATAAAGAAGATGTATCACGTGCCAGTACAAACTCTAAGAGCTGAGAAGTTGTATGGAGAACCTCGTATCCAAAACTATTACTATTGTACTGATTGGCAAGACCAAAGAAAGATTAGAGATAAGAAAAAGATTCCTGCATTTGGTACTTCATCTGAAAAGATGGAAATCCTTTATATTAAGAATTACTTTCCAGGTTTGTATTATTACTCACTACCTGATTGGGTTTCAGCAATGCAATACTCAATTGCAGAAGGTGAGATATCTAACTTACACTTAAATAACATTACGAATGGTTTCTTGCCGGCGGTAATGATTAACTTTAACAATGGTGTACCTGCTCCTGAAGAAAGAGAAACAATTGAAGATTTAATTCAGGCTAAGTTTACAGGTACGGATAACGCAGGACGTTTTATGTTATCATTTAACGATGACCCGTTAACCAAACCAACTATCGATGTAATTAACATTGATAACCTACACGAAAAATACGAATACGTTGCGGAATATACGCAAGATAGAATATTAGTTGCACATAGAGTAACATCACCTTTATTATTCGGTATCAGAACTGCTAATAACGGATTCTCTTCTCAATCAGAAGAAATGATGACAGCATTCTCTATTATGCAAACAATGACAATCGCACCTTTCCAAAACCTTATCTTAAACGCATTAGATATGGCATTAACCGAAGGTGGATATACTGATACCCAATTATACTTTGACCAATTAACTCCATTGGCTATCTTATCACAGCAAGCTGAAGATACAGGCAAATCAATTGGACAAGTTGCAGATGAAACTAATAAAGAATTGGAAAATCCTGCTACAACCGAAGAAGGTGAGGACCAAACTACATCTGATATGATTCCTCCAACACAATCTAATATGAGTAATGAGGATTTGGATTTCATCAGAAAGGTAGGAACTAAATCAGCATTTTTTAAAAGAGAATTTAATTAATAAACCATATGGCTTACGCACTATTTATAACGAGAAACGATATTATCAAAAACACTCCATTACAGGGTGCGATTGATGCAGATGCTTTATTACCATTTGTACGCACAGCGCAAGATAAGTACTTAAAGAATCTTTTAGGAACTGTTATGTTTGATTTCTTACAGGCAGAGATTGAAGCAAACACTGTGAGTAATCTATCGGTATATTATCAAGACCTTTTAGATGACCACATTAAGAATACCTTAATTTGGTATGCATGTGTTGAGTACATTCCTTTTAGTTCAGTACAATTCAAATCAAATGGCTCAGTTAAGCAACAAAGTGAGCAAGGCGTCGCTCCAACTAAAGCGGAGGTAGATTATCTACTTAACAAAGCAAAAGAGAATGCTGAGTACTATGCGTTACGCCTACAAAACTATTGTATCGCTTACTCAAACAACCTTCCACAATACTTACAATCAGTTGGTAACCAAACTCAAATATATCCTGACCAAACTAACCAATACTTTGGCGGAATACAATTATAAACCATATGAGCTATTTAGTAAACAATACAGGCACTAACTATTCGCTTTATTATAATGTTTTAGATTACTTTAAAACAATTATGATAAACCATCCATCTATTTCAGATGTTTCGCAAGGACCGATAGATAATGTGGACAATTTTCAGTTTCCTAAATATCCAATTGGTAATGTGGTAATAATCAATGCTATATTCGGAGCATCTACAACTACATACGAAATTCAATTACTTATCGCTGACAAAGTTAAGAATAAGAATAACGAATCAGATAATAGAACGAATGAGCAGTTAGTACCTTACTATGGTGTAGATGATGTTGTTGATATTCATGCTAACACACTTTCTATTTTAAACGATTTAATTTCGTTTACACAATATTCAGTTGAAGCATTTGAGATAGATGGCGATATTACATTAGAACCATTTGCTGATAGATTCAATAATGGATTAGCAGGATGGGCTGCAACATTTAGTTTGATTACACATAACGATAGACCTCGTTGTATATTTGATTTATATCCATAATGAAAACACTTGCTGATGTAGCAAAGGTTTATAAGCAGGTTGCTACTAATTACATACGAAACGGATATTCGGGTTGGAAGAAACCACCATACGATACGGGAAATCTATATCGTACTATTGGTTCGTTCAACAATGAATCACGTATGGCATTTGTTCAAAAGAATAGAAGTTTCCTTAACCTAAACTATTCTCCACCCGGCGCTAAGTATGGTATTTACGTTGAGAAAGGAACACGTAAGATGCCGGCTAGACCATTTGCTGAAAATGCAGCAAACTCATCTTTGGTTAAAGCAGCAATAAAAGAATACCAAGACTCTAAATTCGTTGAAGTTCGTACTGAAATAAACAAACGAATGACAATCATAATGAGAAGCTCAGGATTTAAGAAAACAAAGTAACCATCAATTACTTTTCACCATTTAATGGTTATAATAGTAAAGATAATATTAGATGGCTTTAACATTAAATCAAACACCAGCGGTAGTAAGCTTAGGACAATCGCCAATCATCTTTTCAGTAACATCTGATTCTGATTTGGCTAATGCTGGCTTTCAATATGTTTGTAATCTAACCTATTGGACTGGAAATACATCCACCGATTCAGGTTCAGCATACGATTACCAATTAGTGAAGTATCCAAATACTTCGCAAGCAGGTATATTTGATTTAAGTAGAATCCTAAACTCTACACTAACTGCTTCATTAGCAGATAATCCATCAAACGTAACTTATTACAAAGCAAATCTTTTTTATAGATACTTAAATGCTAATAACCAATACATTAACATTACAGGTTCACAAATAAACACATCTACATATAAAGTTTTAGATGGATATGGTATATTCCAAGAAGTAATTGGACAAACTATATTCTCACAAACTCCATACTGGCCATTGATGACAGATGGACCGGCAACACAAAGTTGTTTTGATACAAACTATGGAACGACTGGTGTTTATGTTGGTGATTCAGGTGAAGGATTAACTCCAACTAAGGTAGTATATAGAAATAACTTAGGGATTAGTTCAGATTACACATTGGTAGCATCAACAGGTACAACTTCTACACAAATCAGAACATATCCTATCGGTCCAAAAGAAAGTGGATTCCCATTCTCTACATTTGGATTAGAATGGTTTAGTGTACAACCATATAGTGGTAATACCGTTATGGGTGACCCGATTAAGTATGAAGTAGTTTGTAATCAAAAGTATCCAAATGTAAGAATCAAATGGAAAAACCGATTCGGACAATTTGATTACTTAAACTTTAATATGGTTAGCAGAAATTCATTTGCTACCGAAAAGAGAACCTATCAACCACAATTAGGAACGTGGAATGCTAGTGTTTTATCTTATAATCAGAACGATACGCAAGTACAAAACTATATTGTTGATTCAAAACAATCTATATCAGTTAATAGCAATTGGTTGCCTGAATCTTATAATGAAATACTAAAGCAACTTATGGTTGCTGATGAAATATATTGGGTATATGATGAGCCTAACAACTATGTTAGACCATTAACCATTAGAACATCTAATATTACGTTTAAAACAGGCGTTGTAGACCATCTAATTCAATATCAATTTGAGTTTGATTACGGACAAGGCTATAAATTGATTATATAATGGCAGTAACTTCAACCCAAGGGTATAACTTCCGATTAGTAGCGAATGGAGAACAATTAGACCTATTCAAAGATGAAACGATTAAGATTTCAAACAATGTTACTGGTCTTTTCGATGTGGATATACTCCCTGCTGATTTCAGTAGAACAATTACGTTGCCGGGTACAAAGGTAAACAATGCTTTCTTTGAGCATGTTTACGATATATCAGTAAACGAACCTTACCTATTCGAAACAAACGTAAAGGTGCCAGCATACTTTGATTTTGGTGGTATCTATTTAGTTAACGGCTACTTACAATTACTTAAAGTAAACTTATACGAAAATAAATTTATTGATTCGTATGAGGTTTCTATATTCGGACTATTATCATCATTCAGTAGAGATTTAAATCGTACATACTTAACTGATTTAACAGGCTCATTAGCAAAATACAATCACACATCAACTTTATCCAATATACAAAAGAGTTGGAGAGGTGAATTGTTTAGTGGTAGTGTTGTATATCCTCTTGCTGAATACGGACAGAAGATAAACTATTCTACTGAAACATTTTTTGGAACTGATGATATTGAAGGTGCATTAAACGTACAAAACTTCAAACCTGCTCTTAAAGTTAAAGCAGTGTGGGATGCAATCTTTGAAACATTTGGATTCACATATACAGGTTCATTTTGGCAACAACCATTTTTGGATGATGTATATATGATTGCGAATTACGGATTGAAATACCCTGAATATAGTGATGTTGATTTAGAAACTTATGGGCAGATTAAGATATCTGCATTAAGTGGTAGTGCAACATCCAATTTATCAATGTCATTGAACATTCCGCAGACAGTATCGTGGTATAATATCGAATCAGACCCTTCTAATTTTGTCGGGAGTGGAGTATCTTATAAGATTGAGAAACTTACTAAGCTAAGAGGTACAATAGGCTTAAATTACAAAGTAATGGGGCCTACAAACGTTAATGGTGTACCACAATTCCAATTAAAGATATTTCCAACAGGCTCATCACTTCCTGCATCAACTACAAACTTAGTTGAGATTAATCAATATATGCAAGCGGTTGCATTGGCAAATAATAATACAATCAATACAACCTATAATTTACAAACACAATTCAATACTGCAGCAATACCGCCGGGCACATATCGTTTTGGCTTAGAATATACCAACTATGGTAGTTCTAACTTTACAGTTGTTCTGGACCCAGGTGATTCACCTAAATCATTCCTAACTGTTGGTGAGGTTTGTCAAGCAGCTGATTTTAAAACACTTAATATGGCAGAGAATATGCCATATGGTACATCAGGTATCAAATGTATTGATTTTGTAAAAGGATTACAACGTAAATTCAATTTAGTAATCTATCCATCTAAGACGATACCAAATCAGTTCCACGTTGAAACGTTTAACAATTGGTATAAGCAAGGACAGATTAAGAATTTTGATAATTACATAAACGTAAACGATAAAATATCCGTAATACCTGCGAATAACTTAGCTGTAAATAGATTAGAGTTCGGAGATAGATTAGACCAGGACTATGTATCACAACAATTCTCTAAGGGAGCAAATAGAGAATATGGTAAAACATATTATACGGATACAAATAACTTCTTCTCACAGGGTGAGTTTAAAGTAGAATCTGGCTTTGCTTCATCGCCACTTTTATATATAGATGGTAGTGGATTATCAGGTTCGCAAGGTTCAAATAGTATTACACAAACTGACCAGATTAGTGTTAGTGATGATTTTTATCAAACTGAAATTATACAATGTTTAGGCTCTTCATATGATAGAGTTACTAATGTAACTACTGTTACACTTTTAGATGATGCAGGAAATCCAAAAATAAACTTAGGTTTCCCAATCACTGTAACAATTAGATATTACGTTCTACCATGTCAAACTCCATTTGGTTATCCGATAGATTTACAAATAACAATACCTTACGGGCAATCATCAGCTAATTATTATTACTATCAATCTCAATATGTAGATTGTGGTAGTGGTGCATTTAATTGTGTGCAAGAGCAACAAAATATAAATTGTATTGTGAGTATAACAGGTCAAGCTCTACCAATATATCCTTCATCACCTTTTAATAATAGATGTTAAGATGTCAGAAGTACTTAATCCCATATATGTTCCAGCTTTTATAAACTCTGCTGAATACGCACCAGCTAGAGTATTACCACGTATATTTTTTTACAATGGTAATAAACCTTGCAAACCATTTTGGATGCAGGGATATAACGATGCTGCAAACACTGTTGTATCAGTACAGCAAGGTTCATTTCCTTACTTTTCACCATATAGTGGAATTGTTTCAACATCAGATTCAGTTTCGTTGTTATTCAATAATGAAGAGAGTCCTTATGGTGATATACCTGATGAATCACTTTATACAACATATTGGGAAACATATATAAGTTTATTATATAATCCAAAGACGAGATTGATAACGTGCTCAGCAATTATACCGCTAGCAAATTATTTTGATATGGAGTTGAATGATGTTGTGTTTTGGAGAGGAAATTATTATCATTTACGAGCAATAAATGATTATGATATATCAACAGGCGAATGTGATTTACAATTATTAGGGCCAATTATCCCTGATACATTACAAGCGTTATTAGGATTAGAATGTAATTTTGATTTTGCTCAACAAACAGTATAAAAAATTGGTATGGCAGTTGTAAAACAAGTAACACTAACCGAAAAAGGATTAAACGCAGGACCTGATTATGAGATTTGGTTTTCATCTAATGGAATCAATTATATTCAGGTTGTTGGTACGTTTAGTTTGCCTGAAATAGGTGATTCAGTAACTGTAAGTGTTGCTGATGATGCACAATATATTAAGTTAATAAACTTATCTCCGACTTGTAATGAGAACGAAGTTATTGTGTCTTTGTTTACTACAACTACAACAACTGCCGGTCCAACTACTACATTACCGCCGTTACCAACTACAACTACAACGGCTGGACCAGCAACTACTACAACTACTCTTAACCCAGCGTTTACTACAACAACTACTTACGCTTCGGGTTCATTTGTGCAAGTAATTGCACATAGTTGTCAGAACTTTTATGATTTCAATAGATACAATGTACCATCTTCACCATCTCCAACAATAAACGGAGTTTATAAAGATAATTATGGTACTTGCTATTACATAACCTCTATACCAGTTGGGCAAGCAACGCCTGTTGGTACATTATCTTATGTAGGACCTGAAGGAAATTGTTCTTCTTCATCTTGCGTTACTACAACTACTACTGCAGCACCTTATTGTAATAAATGGAGTGTAACTAACTCAACAGGAGCTGGATACTATTTCAAATACTACTATTGTGGACAAGATGCAGCAACATATTTAGAAGTTCCTGCAGGTCAGACTGTTACTGTGTGTACTCAAAATGATAAAATATACAATTCATTCAACGCACCTTTAACATTTAATAATCTTGCTGAAAGTTGTATTGGTACTACTACCACTACTACTATGGCACCGCCTTTGACTAGAGTTGTAGCGCATGCTTGCCAGGATTTCTATGATTTCAACACTTATGGTGTAAATCAAAACATTACACCTAATCCACAAATAGGTGATGTATTAAAAGATTCAACAGGCAGATGTTATTACATCACTTCTATTCCAACAAGCCAAAGTGGACCTGTTGTTGGTACGTTAGCATATGTTGGTGGACAAGGAGCTTGTTCATCTTCTCAATGTGTTACCACAACAACAACTGAATCCCCTTTTTGTACTGAATGGAAAGTAGAAAATACTTCAGGCACTGGATACTATTTTAAATATCAATATTGCGGACAGACTAATTTTATATACCCTGAAGTACCTGCTAATAGTTCAGTAATCGTTTGTGTTCAGAATAATAGAATATACGATTCATTTGTAACACCATTAGCATTTACACAATTAGGAACTGCTTGTAACGCAACAACAACAACGACTACAACAAAAGGACCTACTACATTATTTAGAGCAGCACCGTGCCAGAACATATCATCTTTCAATACATTTGAAGCACCTTCTGCATCTTACGCATTAGGAGATGTATTCAAAGATAATACAGGTACTTGCTATACTCTACTAAGTTTTAATGGAGAAGTGCCTGTTGGTAGTTTAACTTTCTTTGGAGGACCTGGAAGTTGTACATCACCTTCGTGTGTAACTACTACAACTACTGCGGCTCCGTTTTGTACAATTTGGAAAGTTGAAAACCCTGCACCTGCTGGATATTACTTTAAGTACAAATACTGCGGACAAAACGTATTCTCATATTTAGAAGTGCCAGCATTTGGTAACGTTGAAGTGTGTGTACAAAACGATGAAATATACGATTCGTTTAACACACCATTAGTGTTTGATAATCTGAATACGAGTTGTATAGGAACTACTACTACAACAACTACATTAGGACCTAAAACAATATTTACAGCAGCACCCTGTGATGATATAGCTAACTTTGCAGTATTCCAAGCAAATTCTGCTTCTTATTCAGTTGGTGATGTGTTTATAGATAATGTAAATACTTGCTACACACTTTTATCTTTTAACGGACAAGTTCCTGTTGGAGAATTAAGTTACTTAGCACCATCAGGTTCTAATGCTTGTAATTTACCTCCGTGTTTAACAACTACAACAACTGCAGCACCTTATTGTAATATTTGGCAAGTGGTTAACCCAACTGCTGCAGGATATTACTTTAAATACAAATATTGTGGACAGAATGTATTTTCATATCCTGAAGTTTTAGGATATAGTACTCAATCATTTTGTGTTCAGAATGATGAAATATATGATGCGTTTGATACTCCGTTAGTATTTAATAATTTAAGTGCAAGTTGTATAGGTACAACTACTACTACAACAACAACAGGGCCGAAAGTAATATTTACCGCAGCATCTTGTCAAAATATATCAGACTTTCACGTATACCAAGCAGATTCTGCTTCTTATAGTATCGGCGATGTATTCATAGATGATTCAAATATTTGCTATTCTATACTTTCATTCAATGGGCAAGTTCCCGTTGGTGAACTAACTTATTTAGCACCATCTGGCAGTTGTGGACAATCACCTTGTGTTACTACAACTACAACCGCTGCTCCTTTTTGTAACATTTGGCAAGTAGTTAATAATACTCAAGCTGCATATTACTTTAAGTACAAATACTGCGGACAGACTGTGTTTACTTACCCAGAGGTTGGTCCAAATAGTACTCAAACATTTTGTGTACAAAACGATGAAATATATAATGCTTTTAGTGCACCTTTAACATTTAATAATTTAAGTTCATCTTGCGCTGGAACAACTACCACTACTACAACTACTGGTCCTAAAACAATATTCACAGCAGCACCTTGTAATGATATATCTAATTTTAGTGTGTTTCAAGCGGCATCTGCTTCTTATAGTGTAGGAGATGTATTTGTTGATGATTTAAATAGTTGTTATACGCTTTTATCATTTAACGGACAAGTGCCGGTTGGTGAGTTAACATACTTAGCAGCATCAGGTTCAGGAGCTTGTTTACAATTTCCTTGCGTAACAACTACAACTACAATAGCACCATTTTGTAACTTATGGCAAGTAACGAATCCATTTGGAAGTAGTTATTCGTTTAAGTACAAATACTGCGGACAGAATGATTATACTTATCCAACAATTGGACCAAATAGTTCTGTTGTAGTATGTGTTCAGAATGATGAAATCTATAACGCATTTGGTGCACCAATTACAATCGATAGTTTAGAAACAGCTTGTGTTGGTACAACTACAACTACTTCAACAACTACAACTACTACATTAGCACCTGGCTGTTTCTTATACGATGTATTCAACTATGGTGGTGGTAGTGCAGAATTCAGATATGTTTATTGCGGAGCATCAGTAACTTCATCAGTTACTCTTCCATCGCAAGGACAGACTACTGTGTGTGTTGATAACAATAAAATTGAAACATCTTATTTTGGAATAACTTGGAATAGAACGACTGGAAGTTGTGCAGCTACTACAACTACTACTTCTACAACTTCTACGACAACTACGACAACGCAAGCACCATTCTCTAATAAATTTAGTGCTGATGCTTGGTTCTACGCAAATACATTCCCATTTGATGTTGAATATACAGCATCAACTCTTTTACCATCAACGGCTACAATTTCGCCAGCAAGTGGTAATGTGGTATTAGTTGGTGGACCTAGCTTCTTAACATTTGAAGCTAATACGAGCGATAGTAGACGTTCTGATGCACACTTCTTTATTTTAAGTGGAAGTGCATTAAGAACTTCACCTACTCAAAACCCAACTACACCAATAGCTAAGGTTTTAAATGTAACTAACATCACTTCAAACACTGTTCCTTTGAACTATGTAGATGTAAGTGGAAGTTTGATTGGTGTAACTATGGTATCAGGTTCTACTCAACAAATTACTTCACAAACTCTTCCATTTGGTTTAGATGGTACTCCATTAGGCGGAACTGCATGGTTATCAGCATCATTCCAATCTGATTTTACAGGCTCTGTAACTGCATACACAAGAGGTCCGAGATTTTATAGTTTTACAGGCGTTAGAACTGTATCACAGCAGGAGCAAACATATATAACTCCTTCTGGCTCTACAACTCCTGTTTTATATACATTAGGACAACCTGTAAGTGGAAGTTCCGTTTACTATCGTTGTTCAGTAACAATACCTTTCGTAAGAAATGGTTTATATGTTGTAAGGGATATAGCTGGTTGTCCAGGTGATACTACAACAACTACTACTTCTACTACGACTACAACAACTGCATCACCTTTATTTACAAACCCTTGGACTGCAGAAGGTTGGTACTCATCAACGAATGCATTAAATTCACAAACGATTACATATAACAATAATCGTAATGAAGCGACTAGTTCATTAGTGACAAGTGCTATGGGTAATACACTTTTATTAGGTGGACCTGCATTTTCAGCATCTATTTCATCTAATACTGATAATTTAAGATTAGATGCACATTACTTTGCAGAAAGTGCTAGTTCATTCAGAGCTAATCCGTGGGATGAGGTTCTTATACCTAAAGCAAAAGTTTTAAATGTTAAAAACATAACAAGCAGAACTGTTCCATTGAACTATGTTAACGTAAGCGGTTCTTTGGTGGCACAAACGCTCGCTTCTGGCTCATCGATACAAATTACATCTCAAACAATTCCGTTTGGCTATGACAACGCAAATGGGTTGTATCAATACATTTCGGCATCTATTGTATCTGATTATACAGGAAGTTTAACTCCGTATTCGACTGGAAGTAAATGGTATAAATTAACAGGTGTAACATCTATATCATCAAATGATTTCTTATATAGAGTTGCCGATGGTTCTACAACTGGCACAGGTGAAGCATTAACATTCCCAATTAGTGGAAGTACAACAATTTATAGATGTTCTCGTACTATTCCTTCTACACAAAGAGGATATTATGTTGTAGAATATATAACTGATTGTCCAAGCGGAACAACAACTACAACTACAACTACTACGACTACATCTACTACAACTACAACGACTAGTACTACTACTACGACTACTACAGCTGGTCCTACTACGACTACTACAACGTTGACACCTCCGCCAACAACAACAACTTCTACAACTACTACAACTACAATTGCTTCGCAAAATGTAGTAATAGCAAATTGCCCTGACCAAACAATTACAACTCCAATAACTTTGGCTGTAAATGGTCCGAAATTATTGGGTGATAAGATTGTTAAAATATTAGGTGGATTTGCAGGATACAATTGCTGGTATGTAACAAATACTGCATACACAGGAAGTATAATTTACAACGCTACTGTTGAAAGTTTATTCGATAATTGTGAAGATTGTGAAGGTAATGTAACTACAACAACTACAACTGCAGCTCCTACAACTACTACTACAACGGCTTGTCCAGGTCAAACTGTTCAATGTAATACATTTTGGGCAAGTAATACAGATGCAATTCCAAATCTTTATGTATATTATGTAAATTGTGATGGAATTTATACTTCTACGTTAGTTAATATAAATACGAGTAAAGAAATTTGTAGTATATCAACATTAATAGAATTATTAGATGACCCTAATAACGTTGATTTTGCAAGGGGTTATCCATTTGATAATACTATAACAGGACCAGTAGCGGCTTGTGGAACGTATTGTAATCCAGCTACTACGACTAGTACAACTACAACTACAACTGCAGCTCCTACAACTACTACTACTACATCTGCACCTGGAACTCCAATAACTGCAAGTGGTGGTATAACAGGTACATTCGTATCGGCTAGTATTACTTACAAATATCACTTATTTACAGGAAGTGCAACGCTTAGTATATTAGAAGGAAGTACTTCTGAATCAAAAATAGCAGTAATAGCCGGTGGTGGTGGTAGAGGTGAATACACTCCAACTTTATCAGGTGGAGGTGGTGGAGCAGGTGGTGCTATATTATCATCATCTATCACACTTTCAGCACCATCTACTTATACAATACAAATTGGCGAAAGTGGTTCGATAAATCAAAGTGGTGGAGATTCTGTATTTACAGGTTCAAATATAAGTATTGTAGCTACGGGAGGTGGATATGGTTCTAACCTTAATACTAATACAAATATATTCACACCGGCTGCAAATGGTGGCTCAGGTGGTGGTGGAAACTGGACACGTGGTGGAGCAGGAAGTGGTATAGTAGGACAAGGTAATAATGGTTCTAATGGACAAAGCAGTACTAACCCTTGGGGTGGTGGTGGAGGTAAAGTAACTACACCAAATAGTAGTAACAATGGTGGTGATGGTATTGAATGGGGTTCACAACTTATTGGTTCTTCTTCTTACTACGCAGGTGGTGGAGCGGGAAGACGTAGTAATGCAATTCCTGGTTTAGGACAAAATAACTATGGTGGTGGTGGTTCATATGGTATTGTATCAAACCCTGATGCTAAAAAAGGTGTTGTAATAGTAACCTATCCAATATCTGGCAGTATAACAACTACAACAACAACATCTACTACAACATCTACTACAACTACGACTAGTACAACTACTACAACAACAGCTGGTCCTACTACGACTACAACAACAACAGCAGCTCCAAATGTAAACCCTGTTAGTGGAAGTTTATTGTTAGAATTAAACAACTCTAACGCATCTTACAATGGAAGCGGAAGTGTTTGGTACGATGTAAGTGGTAATGGATTGAACTTTATATTACAAAATTCACCTTCATTCAGCACAACTGATGGATTTACATTGAATGGTTCAACACAATACGCATCTTATACAGGAAGTGCATTACAATCTTACTTCACAGGAAGTGCAAGAGGTGGTATCACTGTATTCGTTGATATATCAGGCTCTACAAGCACCGCAAATGATTGGTCATTAGTAAGTGGTTGGAAAGACCAGGGTTCTGAATACAAATGGTTGTTTGAGGTTAACACAAATAACACAATTGAATCGGCAGTTAAAACAGCAACAACGGGTGTGACTGGTGCAAATACAACAGGTACTATTACGAGAGCACAAAGAAATATTATCGCATTGACTGTTAAATCTGATGGTACTAAGCAAGTATTTGCAAATGATGTAGCATTGAATGGAACGCAAGTTGTACCTAATGAGAATTGGGCAACTGATTCGCCGCCAATTACAGTTGGAGCTAGAATTAATAGTTCAGGCAATCCATTCCAATACTTAAATGGTAAGGTTAAATCAGTAGTAATATACAATAGAGAATTGACAAGTGGTGAAAGAACAAGCGTTTACAACTATCTGAATGGCTTATAAAACTTTTTGAATCTAAGTTGTTATAATAGTATAAATTGGTAGTTTATGTTATTAAGACAACTTAGGTTCGTTTGCGCACAGCCCGCAACAAAGTATTACGCATGGCAGGTTGAGGTAATGCTCAACAATTTCATTGAGATGGGTGTTAACCCAAATTTCATCGATATAGTATGTTGGAAACAAAACGGAATCATTCCTGAAGAATGGGAAGAACTTCGTAATCATTACAACTATGTCAGATTCTTTTTCTATGATGATACACGCTCTACAAAGCATTACATTTCATCAATCAGACCAAATATCTTAAAGCAACATTGGAAAGCATATCCTGAATTGGAGAATGAAGTAATATTCTATCACGATTGTGATATTATATTTACTAAACCAATTTCAGAATGGATTACTCCACAAATGATGGAAGATGATAATTGGTATGGTTCAGATACCCGTTGGTATATTGCTCACTCTTACATTGTGGGCAAAGGTGAAGATGTATTAGATAAGATGTGTGAGATTGTAGATATCCCAAAGCAAATGATTGAAGAAAACGAAGAGAATGCAATCGGAGCACAATACTTTATGAAAGGTATTGATTACAACTTTTGGGATGATGTAGAAAGAGATTCAGAAAATCTATTCAGAGATATCACCGCATTAAACAATCAGAAAAAACAATTAGACCCATCTTATCACGAACTACAAATATGGTGCGCTGATATGTGGGCAGTATTGTGGAATGGTTGGAAGAGAGGAGCTCATACAATTTGTCATCCAAACTTTGAATTCAGTTGGGGTACATCTACCGAAGATGATTACAATAAATTAAATATTATGCATAACGCTGGTGTAACTGGTCCTAACTTTGGATTATTTTACAAAGCAATTTATATGAATGATTATCCTTATGGTAAGGATTTAAAAATAAACGAAGGTTCAGCCTCTAAAAAATATTACGAATGGGTACAAAAAACGGAAAAAAAGACGTGCTTATCATCCACCGAGCAACCTATGGCGGTGAAGATTGCACTAAGTTAATACAATCTAAATTAAAGGGTAATAAGCTCGTTATAAGGAGCTCAAATGATTTGATAGGTGATGTTAAGCCCGGTGTGGTAAAGTATCTCCAAATCACAGGAGAATACGAAGGCGAGCCATTTAGTGTTGATGTTAAGGAAGGTAATTTAATTACTCTACCAAAATCTAAGGTAAATAAGTTAGGAATATTTTATTCTAATAACAATAACCATTCTATATGGCCGGCAATTTACAAATCATTAGATACAATTAAGATTGCTGCAGAAGATAAAGCAGATATTGTAACGTGTATGTGGAATCCAATGCCTGAAAATCCATTTCATCAATTACAAAGTTGGTACACATCTCAATCGCATTTGAATCAATTACTTCAAATTATGCAATGTCTATTTGCTGCAAAGGAGATGGGTAAATACGAATACGTTTCATTCTTAGAGCACGATGTAATGTATCCAAAAGGATATTTTGATTACCCTGATTTTGAAGATGGTATCGTAATGACTAATATGAACTATGGTGGAATCAATAGAGAAGGATGGCAATTAAGAGGACAAGCAGATGAACCATTCCATCAGATGACAATGAGATTTGATGATGCTATTCAGCATTGTTTAGATATACTTCCAAACGCATTAAGAACTAATAGTGGTATGATTGAAACACAAACCTTAGTTAGAAAACAATGGGATTGTGATAATCAGGCTATTCACATTAATCACGGAGTTCACTTTACATCACACAATTCAATATATCGCAAAGATAATACTTACTTAACTCATCCATATTGGGGTGAGCATTCCGAATACCTTCACTTATTTAATTAACAAAGTTTGTTATAAGAGTATGATAAGGAACGTAATAGATATGCTTCAAGTATCCGAATTCAATAAGAGTACGGAGAGAATCGCCATAGCAAAGGGCAAGTATGCTGTTCCTTACACATTCAAACAACTAATAAAGTTAATTAAACGAGTTTGGTATGGCTGATAATACTACCACTTACACTACGGTCGTTGATGTAGAAGTAAAAGGTGAAAAAGAATTAGATAACCTTGGTAACTCCGCCGAAGAAACGGGTGAGAAGTTTACACGTCTACAAAGACAGATTAGAGATACAAACGTAGCATTACAAAAGGCTGCGGAAGCAGGTGATAGTGTAAAATTCAATCAATTAAAAGGTCAGTTAGATGATTTAGAAGATAAGTTAGAAGTTACTAGCTTAAAATCTAAACAATTTGAAGATGCTTTGGCAAGTATGCCTGGTCCTGCGGGAGCAGCTGGTAATGCCATTAAAATGGTTGATGGTGGATTAAAAGCAATGTTGGCTAACCCTGTTGTTGCAACTATCGCAGCAATTGTGGGTGTTTTTATGTTGTTTAAGAAATCATTAGAATCAACAGCAGAAGGACAGGCAACACTTAATAGAATTTCAGAAGCATTTGGAAAACTATTAGGACCAATTATGGCTACTATCGAAGCAGTAGCATTACCAATATTTGAAGGTTTAGCATTTGTAATTGAAAAGGTAGCAGGTGCATTTGCATATTTTGCAGAGAAGTTAGGTATATCTAAAACAAAGATTGCTGAAGCATCATCTGGCATTAAAGATTTCAAAAAGCATAATGAGGATTTAGCTAAGGTAGAAAAAGAAGCAGCTGATAAAAGAGCAGCAGATGCTAAGAAAGCAGCAGAAGATAGAAAACGTGCAGCTGAACAAAGAAAGAAAGATGCAGAGCAGGCTAGGAAAGATGCTGAAGCAGCTAAGAAACAAAAGATTGAAGATACTAAGAATGATATTGATTTAAATGAATCTTTACAAGAATCCGAAGATAAGTTAGCACAAGCACGTAAGAGAATAGTTGGTGATAGGATTCAGATGATGAATCAGGAGCAAGAGTTTGCTGACCAAAACTACGCAAGAGAAAAGAAACGTATTGAAGATTTATTAAAGGTTGAAGGTCTTGCAGCAAATGAAAGAAAGAAATTAACTGCAGAACAAAACAACTTAGAGGCTCAATACATTATCGATAAGCAGAATAGAGATAAAGCTATTCAGGATGAGAACGCTAAGAGAGAGCAAGAGGCTAAAGATAAAGCTGAAAAAGCTGCTGAAGAATTAAAGAAGAAAGAAGAAGAGGATAAGAAAAAAGCAGAAGAAGCTAAGGCTAAAGCAGATGAAGAAGCACAAAGATTATTAGAAGCAGAGATGCAGGCGAGAGCTGATAAAGCTGCTCGTTTGATTGCTGAATACGATTTAGAAGATACTCAAAGAAAGAAATCATTCCAATCAGAATTAGATTTATTTGACCAGACAAGGGCATTAGAAAGACAAAACTTAGAAGCAAGTAAAGCATCAGCAGATGCATTAGTTGCATTTGATAGAGCAACTGCGGCTCAGAGAATACAAATAGAAAGAGCACAGCAAGAAACTAAGTTGGCTATCATTTCAGATGCGTTAGGAACTATCGCAGATGCAGTTGGTAGAGAAACTGCCGCTGGTAAAGCATTAGCAATCGCACAAGCAACCATCAATACCTATATGGGTGCTACTAAAGCATTGGCAACATATCCGCCTCCATTCGGTGCTATCGCAGCAGGTACGGTAATCTTAGCAGGTTTATTGCAAGTTAGAAAGATTATCTCAACTAAATTACCTGATATTCCTAAACCAGGTGGTGGTAAAGCAAGTGCAGATACTAGCGGTGGTGGAACAGGTCCAACCAATAACATTCCTGCTATGGCGATGCCGGCAATACCGAGATTACAAGCGCCAGGTGTTACTACAACAGGCGGAACAAACCCAACACAACAAATAGCTGGAACGTTATCAGCTGCAACTAATAAACCTATCAGAGCATACGTTGTAAGTGGTGATGTATCATCAGCTCAGGCGTTAGATAGAAGAACATCTAAAGCAGCTACGTTTTAACTAAAAATTGAAACTTAAATGTTAATATAGTATGAAATTATACGAATTACAAATAGAAGATAACGAAGATGAGGTATTCGCCATATCATTGGTAGAAAACCCTGCTATTGAATCTGATTTTATCTATTTCGATAAGGAAGTAATTGAATTTGCTTCAGTTAACGAAGAGAAGAGAATAGTATTAGGTCCGATTCTTATACCCGATAAAAAGATATTAAGAGTTGATGCAGCTAATGACCCTTATGAAGTTTACTTTACAAAGGATACAGTTGCTAAATTAGCACAAAACTATCTGATGAAGAAGTATAATGATAAGGCTACCTTAGAGCATGCTTCTAAAATCAACGGAGTAACCTTAGTTGAGAGCTGGGTTAAGGAATCTAAAATCAATGATAAATCTAATATGTACGGATTAAACTTACCAATCGGAACATGGGTAGGTATGTTTAAGATTACAGACGATAAGATTTGGAATGATTACGTTAAGACTGGTAAAGTAAAAGGATTCTCAATTGAAGGTTTATTCTCACATAAGTTAGTAAAGGCTTCAGGAATCATTTTAGATACGCAAGAAGAGCAAATCGCAATTGAGTTGATAAAAGATATCCTTTTAGAAAAAGAAATCAACCTGGCTCAAATGACTGATGCACAAGCTGCAAAAGTATTGGCTAAGATTAAACATATATTAAGAACTGATAACCGATACAAAAGGGGACAAAGAGTAGATGTATATGATATGGAAGGTGAACAACCATCTATCGTTTCTACTTACCCTGGTCAATCAGGTCCTGGCAAAAAGAGAAAGCCTAAGAAAGATGAATGAGAATATCGTTTTTAAAAAGATATTGAATTTAGAATCTTACAACGATTACCCTGAATCGGCAAAGAACAATGCTAAGAGAGCATTGGAATGGGCTGATAAAAATGGATGGGGAAGTTGTGGTGAAGCAACAGGTAAACAAAGAGCGAACCAACTGGCTAATGGTGAAAAGATAACGAGAGATACGATAGCAAGAATGGCATCGTTCAAAAGACATCAACAAAACAAAGATGTACCATATTCGGAAGGCTGTGGTGGATTGATGTGGGATGCATGGGGTGGTACTTCAGGCATTGAATGGGCAATAAATAAATTGAAAGAAATCGATGGATAGTAATTCAGTACATAAGAAACTACAAATATACGCAGCTAAACGCCAATACATTTCATTTAACGAAATGAAAGAGTTGGTATTGACTTGGTATGAACCATTTAGAATATACGCTAAGAAACTGAATGGTAGAAACATTGTAAGAGAAATGTATTCAGTTGCCGGTCCTTCAGGCGATGCTGTATATGATTACGAATCGTATGGATATATGGTATTCTTTGATGAAGGTAAAAAAGATTTTAGAACCATTGTTTTAGACAACGTTGAAAAGGTTGTTAAAGATGGTATCACATATTATGTACAATAAAAAATAAAACTATGCCAGTTAAAATAAAAGAAGGCGAAAGCGAAGACCAATTCATAAGCAGATGTATAGGTGAAGAAGTATCAGCAGGATACGATACACCACAAGCAGCTGCAATTTGCTACTCTTATTGGAGAAAAGATAAGATGAGTAAAATAAAGAATACCGCAGATAAGGTAATGGCTAGAGTAAAGTTTGATGCTGATTTCAAAGGTATCAATTTACAAGCAGATGGATTAGAAGATGCTTGTTGGCCTGGCTATGAAGCAATTGGAACAAAAAACTTAGATGGTAGAGAAGTACCTAATTGTGTTCCTATAAAAGAATAATCAATCATTAAGATACTGCTTCGTACTGAAATAACATAGAATTACCAATTTGCCGAAGCATTAGGAAGCCACTTTCGAGTGGCTTTCTTTATGTCTAAAAGAAAACCCCCACCAGAATTGGTAGGGGCTATTCAAACTTTAAATCGTTCAGTAAAATGGCATCTAAACTGAACACATATATAGAAAGTAAGAGCGAGAAGGTAAACTGAAAAAATTCACTCTTATTTTGTTATAACAAATATACAGAGAAAAATCTATAATTCCAAGCATTTTTCGTTTTATTTTTTTTGTTATATATATTAGTGTAGACAAATGTAGATAAAAGTTTGGAATATTCAAAATATTTTTCTATATTTGTAGTAAAATAAATTAAAAAAAAATGGCAGATTTCAAAAACACATCATTGATTCTTAGGAGAGCAGATATCACTAAGAATTTTACGATTATCCCAAATTACATTCCACAAAGTAAATCACTATCAGCTGATGCAATTTATCTATTGGTATTAGTATTATCTAAACCTGCTGATTGGTATTATGTTAAAACTCAATTTTGGAGAGAAACTGTATTAGGTAGAGAAAAGTTTAATAAGGCTTGGAAAGAATTAGAAAAAGCAGGCTATATTAAATCTGAAAAGATTATGAATGGTAACTTAATCAGAGGTTATAATTACATAATTTCGGATTCACCAATATTTGGTATAACCGAAAATAGTACTAACCGAGAAGTGGTTGACAATAAAAGAACAGAACCACAAAGTACAGAAGAACAAAGAAAAGATATACAAATAGCACAGTCTGTATATACTGGTGGAAGTGAACACGATAAAGTATTTGCTGATTATCTTTTATCTAAAATTAACAGTTAATATGAAGACTTGTAATCAATGTAATAAAACTAAAAGTAAATCTGAATTCTATAAACGTTCAGCATCATCAGATGGTTTACAACCTAAATGTAAAGCATGCTGCAAAGAAGTTAATCAAAATTTCAGAGAAACTAAACCTGAATACCAAACTCAATGGTATAAAAAGAATTGGGATAAGTGGTTAGACTATTGTAATGAATGGGCTAAAGTAAATGTTGTAGCAGATGATTCTCGTTCAGCAATTTATTACATAGTAAACCCTGAACAAAAAGTATATGTAGGTTCTACTCAAACAATGTTCAGTTATCGTAAAGCAGCACATAAGAAAGAATATAAAAAGAATAATGGATTGATGCCGTTACTACATAAATCATTTGATATGTACGGCTATGACAAACATAAGTGGTACATCATTAATATGAGTGGAGTTGATAGAGAAACACTACGTGATATTGAATACACAATGATTAATCAGTTTCACAAAAACGGAATGAGTTTAAACGTAAGATTAAAATAAGTTATATGAAAGAAGAAAAGAAATATAAAATGATTCAGCTAGATACTGATATTCACAAAGTTCTGAAGCAATATTGTGATACACACGGATTTAAATTAAAAGGATTTGTGCAAGCACTTATTCGTCAGGCATTAAAAGATAAAAAGAAATAGTATGAAATGTATTTGGAGATTCGGAACGTGGTTAGAAGGATTGATATCAGTTCTAACATTTGGACACGGAAAGCAATTAGCAGGATGGGTAGCTTGGACATTCTTTAAGAACCCTGATTGTGGATGTGAAAGAAGAAAAGAATATTTAGATAACCTCTTTGGTTGTCAGAACGGAATTAAGTTACAATAAAATAAAACAAATGGAAACAGTAAAAGGAACACTTGATGGCGGACAGCCAATTGACATGGAAGCACTTTATTTAGTAGACTTCTCAAAGATTGAATCAGTAAATGATTTAGTACTTATTTTTGCAGCAATGGGAATATCTTTCTCACCTGCTCATCCACACTTCTCAGCAGTGCAAAAGTTTTTAGCATTGGATAATCCAATCAAAACAAATAGACAAGCACCTCAACCACAAATGAAAGCGCCAGCATTACCTAAACTTAAAAAGCTAGACTAATGGAAGATACAACTACAATACCGCCAGAAGCAATTTATCATCCGCTTACACCAACGGAATTTATTGAACTAAGGGAATTTATCACAACGTTAGGACACAACCTTCCTGACAATAAGATGAGTTATGTGTGGAGTATGTTTAATAGGTTGCAAGGAACAAACATACCTCAACCCTGTGGATGTCAATCAGCCGCCGGAAACTGGGTTAACGCAGTTAATTACATTAGAGGCTGGGTAAACGAAAGAAAATAATGATAAGTGGAAGCCTATTAATAACTGAATGCACAAAGAGATTAGAAACTCTCTATGTTGAATCACACAATTGGTTATTGAGTATGGCTAAGAATGTAACAAGGGATAAGGAAGATGCAGAAGATTTAGTGCAGGATTTATACATTTACTTAGGTGAGAAGTGTAATCCTGCTATCTTTTGGGGAAACTCCTACAACATAATGTATTGCCAACAATTCTTAA